>JGI25921J50272_10000089_pt1 | contig 27820 bp, 20 predicted proteins | sample LauGreSu1BDMLBSD_2_FD_50272 | JGI IMG/M metagenome (IMG submission 50272) | reverse complement strand
AACGCTTTCGAACTTGCCAGTCAAAAAGCTTTTGAGCTTCGCCAAATATTGCATCGATACGCGCATGCTTATTACACATTGGATGCGCCAGAAGTTCCAGACGCAGAATACGANCGACTGTTTCGACAACTCCAAGANATAGAGCATCAGCATCCCACCTTGGCCACGGCTGATTCTCCCACTCAAAGGGTTGGCGGCGCAGTGTTACCTGAATTCACCTCGGTACGACATCAAGTTCCGATGTTGAGCATTCGAACTGAAACCGACACTGGCGCCTCTGGTGCAATTGCTTTTGATGCGCGAGTTAGAAAAGAATTGGGTCTGACAGAAGATGCGCCCCAGGTCAGCTATGTGGCTGAACTCAAGTTTGATGGCCTGGCCATGAGCTTGCGCTACGAAAAGGGTGTTTTGGTTCAAGCGGCTACAAGGGGTGACGGTGAGCAGGGCGAAGATGTGACTCACAACATCCGAACCATTGGTCAAATTCCATTGCTACTGCCATCAGATGTTCCTGCCGTGCTGGAAGTTCGCGGCGAAGTCTATATGCGACGCGACGACTTCGACACGCTCAATCAAAGGCAGCTCCAAAAGATTGCTGATGGCATTAAGGGTGAGAAAACCTTTGTCAATCCTCGCAATGCTGCAGCGGGCGCTGTCAGGCAGCTCGATTCCAATATTGCGGCTCAGCGGCCCTTGAGTTTTTTTGCTTATGGTTTAGGCGAGGTGGCGGGTTGGCCTGTAGGTCATNCGCCGTTTCAGAATCACTATGCCTTNTTGCAAACCCTCAAAGCTTGGGGCTTTCCCGTGGCCATTCAAACCAAGTGTGTCTTGGGTGCATCTGGCCTCGTTGCGTTTCACCAAGAAATTGCTCAGCAACGTGATGCTTTGCCCTACGACATTGATGGCGTTGTCTACAAAGTCAATGAACTGGCGCTGCAAGAAAAGCTGGGATTTGTNACCCGAGANCCGCGTTGGGCGGTGGCCCACAAATATCCCGCACAGGANGANCTAACCACTGTGCTGGACATTGATGTGCAAGTGGGCCGGACAGGCAAGTTAACACCCGTAGCTAAATTGGCGCCTGTTTTTGTGGGCGGCGTCACGGTGACCAATGCCACCCTGCACAACGAAGACGAGGCGCGTCGCAAAGATGTTCGCATTGGGGATACCGTCATTGTGCGACGTGCTGGCGATGTGATTCCGGAGGTGGTTGGGGTGATCATTGAGAAGCGCCAATCGGGCGCTGAAATTTTCACCATGCCCCATATCTGTCCTGTTTGCGCAAGCCCTGCTGTGAGAGATGAGGACGAGGCAGATTACCGGTGTACGGGTGGTTTATTTTGTGGGGCTCAACGCAAGCAAGCCTTCTTGCATTTCGCCCAAAGAAGAGCCGTTGAAGTCGATGGCTTGGGTGAGAAACTGATTGATCAATTGGTCGATGCAGGCGTGATTCGCACTTTGCCTGATTTGTACAAATTAGGTTTAACTGCTTTGGTTCAACTCGACCGCATGGCGGAAAAATCTGCGCTCAATATTTTGAAAGCCTTGGAAGCCTCCAAGGAAACGAGCTTGCCAAGATTTATTTATGGTCTTGGCATCCGACACGTGGGTGAAGCTACTGCCAAAGAATTTGCGCGGCACTTTGGAACGCTAGATGCTTTGATGAATGCTTCGCTGGAGGAGCTGTTGCAAGTTGCCGATGTGGGGCCCATTGTGGCGCAAAGCGTCTTGACCTTTTTTGCTCAGGCGCACCACCAAGAAATTGTGGCTCAGCTCAGGGCTTGCGGTGTCAGGTGGCCTGAAGGGCCGCCTGCAGAAAGAGCGTCTTTGCCTTTGGCAGGAAAAACCATTGTGCTAACTGGCACATTGCCAAACTTAGGACGCGATGAGGCCAAAGCCATGTTGGAAGCTGCGGGTGCCAAAGTCGCTGGCTCAGTTAGCCAAAAAACAAGCTATGTGGTTGCGGGTTCTGAAGCGGGAAGCAAGCTAGAGAAAGCCATGGCTTTAGGGGTTCCAGTTTTGGATGAGCCTGGCCTGTTGGCATTGTTAAAGGGAGATTCAAATGACAGTCCGTGAAATATTGAAGATGGGCGATGAACGTCTGTTGCGTCAGGCGAAGCCGGTCACGGCATTCAACACGCCAGAATTGATTCAAGGTATAGCCGACATGAAAGAGACCATGATTGCAGCCAGTGGTGCTGGGCTGGCTGCACCACAAATTGGCTGGGATATTCAATTGGTTATTTTTGGTACGGGCCAGGTCATTTCTCGCTACCCCGATGCGGCGCCTATTCCTTTCACCATCTTAATCAACCCGGTTATCACCCCTATTGGNGAAGAGCTTCAGCATGATTGGGAAGGGTGCCTCTCTGTGCCGGGTTTGCGGGCTGTTGTACCTCGATGGCAGCACATCCAATACACGGGTTTTGATGAGCAGGGGCAGCGCATTGAAAGAACGGCAAGTGGCTTCCATGCCAAAGTTGTACAGCATGAGTGCGATCACTTGATCGGTATTTTGTACCCACAGCGTGTTCGTGATTTCACCAAGTTTGGATTCAATTCTGTTTTGTTTCCCAATCTGGCGCCCGAAGCAGACGATTAAAGTTTGGCCAGTCTTTCGATGGCCGCTTGAAGCGTACTGTCTTTCTTGGCAAAACAAAACCGAATGACATTTTGGTCAAATGCGTCGCCATAAAACGCCGACATGGGTATGGCTGCCACGCCAATTTCACGGGTTAACCATTTGCAAAATTCAGCTTCGCCCAAGTCCTTCTCTGGTACCGAGAGGCTAGAGATGTCGGCGCATTGGAAGTAGGTTCCTTCGCCCGGCAATAGCTTGAATTTGGTGGCTGACAGGCCTTGCCTAAAGAAGTCTCGTTTGCGTTGATAAAACTTGGGTAAATCCAAATATGGCTTTGGATCTGACATGTAGCGCGCCAAACCAAACTGAACTGGCGTGTTCACTGTAAACACATTGAACTGGTGGACTTTGCGAAATTCAGTGGTCATGGAAGCGGGCGCAGCAACGGTGCCAACTTTCCAGCCCGTCACATGGTAACTTTTGCCAAAACTTGAAACCACAAACGCGCGTTGTGCCAGTCCTGGGTAGGAGCTTGCACTGTGATGCTGAAGAGGTTCATAGACCATGTGCTCATACACTTCATCGCTGATGAGCAAGATGTTGGTGGGGGTCAAAATTTCTTGCAACTTCAACATGTCCTCATGGCGCCAAACCATGCCACTCGGGTTGTGTGGAGAGTTGATCAAAATGGCGCGAGTCTTTGAAGAAATAGCGGCTTGAATTTTGTCAAAATCTGGCTTGAACGTACCGGGCGTCAATGGCACGCGCACCACCACACCACCCGCCATTTCTACATTGGGCACATAGCAATCGTAGCAAGGCTCCAACACAATCACTTCATCACCCGGATGAACCACGGCCAGCATGATGGTGATCAAAGCTTGGGTGGCGCCGGCTGTGATGGTGATTTCGGTTTGAGCATCGTAGTGATATCCATACAGTGACTCAATTTTTTTTGAAACAGCTTCGCGCAAAGGCATGGCGCCAGGCATGAGCGGGTATTGGTTCAGCCCGTCTTGCATGGCCTGGGTTACCGCGTTCACCAAGGCTGGGTCGCATTCAAAATCTGGGAAACCTTGCCCCAGATTGACAGCGCCTGCTTCGGCAGCCAATCCAGACATGACGGTGAAAATGGTGGTCCCCATGTTGGGGTGTTTGGAAATAAGCTGTGGCGTCATGGAGGGGCTATCTTCAAATTTCATAATCATTGACATGACCCGTCATTGCTTTGGCCACCAAGGCTGCAGTTAATCTGTCGCTCAACAATTCAGCAAATTGATAGACAAAGTTTCTGAGATAGGCTCCTCGTTTGAAAGCAACTCTTGCTACGTTCTTTCCCAATAAATCACCCAAAGGGCGCGCAATCAAATCGCCCACAGGGTCATCTTTCATGGCCATTTCGGCCACAATGCCAACGCCCAAGCCCAACCGAACATAGGTTTTGATCACATCAGAATCAATGGCCTCAAGTGCAATTCGAGGGTGCAAATTTTTACTGGCAAATGCAGTGTCAATTTTTGTTCGGCCCGTGAAGGATGGGTGATAAGTGATTAAAGGTTCTTTGGCAATGTCTTCTAAATGAAGGTGTTTTTTGTGAACCAAAGGATGGTCTTTCGGAAGTACCAACATGTGCTGCCATTCATAACATGGCAGTGTGACCAGGTCTTCATAATTGGCCAATGATTCTGTAGCCATGCCAATCTCAGCTGTATCGTCTAAAAGCATTTTGGCCACTTGATCGGGCGATCCCTGATGCAAGCTGATGTTGACCTGCGGATACAGTTCGCGCAATTTGGCAACTGGCAGTGGCAACACGTACCTTGCTTGAGTATGGGTGGTAGCGATCGACAAAGTACCGTTGTTTTGTTCACTGTATTGGTCCCCAATTTTTTTGAGATTTCCAATTTCCCGCATGATGACTTCAATGCTTTTCAGAACGTGTTGACCGGGCTCTGTGATTCGTTTGAGTCGCTTGCCGTGTCGTGCGAAGATATCAATGCCCAGTTCTTGTTCCAGCTCAATGATGGCTTTGGACACTCCTGGTTGTGAAGTGTGCAGTGCTTTGGCCGCTTCTGTCAGATTCAAATTCCGACGCGCCGCTTCTTGTACAAATCTAAATTGATGAAGGTTCATATCAATAAGCCCTGTAAGTTTGGGTTTATTATGCCTTACAGATCTAAAGAGAGTGGCGATGGATCAGTTTCTAACCCATGTCAGATGGTCGGCGTCAGTTCACTCGCAAAGCAATAGCCGCCATAGATTGGATGAGTTCAGGCTCTTCGCCAACGGCCTGCCTTAACTCAAAAGACACATGGGGATACAGACCCTTCAGGTCTTGAACCAGTTGGGGCAAATCTTCCCTCGCATGTTTACCCACCCCCAGAAACATGGGAACAATGCGAATGTTGCCAATTCCATGAGAGACCAATTGTGAAACGGTGGAAGGCAAATTGGGNTCGGATAACTCCAGATAAGCGCAAGCTACTTCTGTTTGGGGCGAGAGTTGTTTCATTCGATGTGCCACAGCCTCAATAGGACGCCGCCAAAGCGGGTCACGGGAGCCATGCGCAAACAAAATGACGGCTTGTTGGTTAGCACTAGTGGCCATGAATTGCTTTTCCTTATTGACGCAAAACAAGCCACCCAAAAGTAGCCAGTGAGATCAAGCTGTAAATCAGGGCGGGGGCAGCAGCCGTGAGCCAAGGTTGCCAGTTTTGCAGGTTACCCATGTAACCAAAAACGTTGTTCAGTAGGTAAAAACTGATACCCGCCATCACGCCACCAAAGACATAGCCTGCAATGTTGCCAGAACGAAAATGGAGGTATGCAAAAGGCAATGCCAAGGACAACATGACCAGGCAACTCAAAGGATAGAAAACTTTGCGCCAGAATTGAATTTCATAACGTTGTGCATTCTGACCATTGTCAGCCAAGTGGCGCATGTATTGAAACAAGTCGATAGTCTTCATGCGATCAGGCCTCAACAAGGCCGCAGAAATCATTTCTGAAGTGATTTCCGTTTGCCAAGACCATTGCGGCAAATTCAAGGTGTCAATCCGCGACCCTTTATTTTTATCCTCGATAAAAATTCTGCGATCAACTGTTTGTAAAAGCCAAGTCCCATCCACCATGATTTGCGCTTTGGGTGCCGAGGTCATGGCTTTGAGTCGCCCTTCATTGTCAAACTCATGGATGCGAACGTTCTCCGGTTGACCTTCGCTGCTTAAAGATCTGACATTGACAGCAAATCTTGAGTCGGCTTGTTTTTCTCGCAACCAAGCACCCGTCTGTCCAACAGTAATTTGACCTTGGTAATGGGCTTTCAACAATTGCGCTTGTTTGTCCGTCCAAGGTGAGATGTAGTCACCAAAAATGAATGTGACAAATACGAAAACCAAGCCCAATTGAAAGAGAGTTTGAAGAGCACGCCAAGGTCCTAAGCCACCCGTTCGCAAGATGGTGAATTCAGAGTTTTGTGCAAAGCGTGCCATCACAAAAATAGAGCCAATGAGCACGGAGATGGGTAGCAATTCGTAAAAATGGCTTGGCATCAGCAGTGCCACATACATCAATGCATGCTGAATTTGATAGCCCTGATATGTGTTGCGACTCAAGTTTTGAAGCTGGTCAACCAAGTCAAAAAAAACAAACAGTGCTAAAAATCCAAGAACTACAAAGCTCACAGCTCGAATGATTTCACCGTGAATGAGCCGACGAATGGTTTTCATGTTGAAACCTTTGCAATTCGACGAAAGGGCAAATACCAAAGATGGCGCCAAGACAAATTGAAATGTCTGAAAAGCAGCCATGCCATGGCTAAGCAAAACGCGCCGCCATGCAAGCCGATCATCAAAGTCGTAAATTCGGTTTTACCTGTGCCAATCCAGTTTTGTCCAACATTGACCATGTTGTAGTAAGAGATGAAACAAAACAAGGCAACCGCTAGGTGGTAACTTTTGCCAATTCGGGGGTTCACACTGGCAACTGCCAGACCCAAGATGAGTAGATTGAATGCTGCAATGGGTAAGCCCACTCGCCACGACAACTCACCCAGATGAATTGCTGTGGGGTCTTTAATTAGGCCTAGCGTACTCACAGTGCGAATGTGAACGTCATACGCGGCTATTTTTGAAGTTGGGTCAATTAACAATTGATAGTCTTGGAAACCAGTCACTCGAACTTCGCCGGTTTGGTGGTTGAGCAACATTTGCTGCCCAGACTTCAAACTTAAAAAACGTTCACCTTTTTGAATTTCAATTTGGCCTTGCTGCGCAGTGGTCACCGACTCTATAGCGCCATCTACACTGGACACAAAGACATTGCGACCTGTTTGATTGTTGGGGCTGTCTTTGTCAATGAAAAAAACCCGCTTGCCGCCAGACGATTCTTGAAACTGTCCAGGTGCAACGCGTTCAATGTCATTTCGCTGTTCGTACCGATTTTTGAGTTCTTGAATTTGCTTGTTGCTCCATGGCCATACAAAAAAGGCCAGCAAAGCGATGGACAGAAAGATGGGGCTGGCAAACTTGAGAAGTGGCTTGGCAAAAGAAGTGAGGCCTTTGCCGCTTGAAAACCAAATGACCATCTCACTGTCTGCATACATCCGAGATAATGTCGAGACCACTGCAATGAACAAGCTCAGTGCCAGAATGGTGGTGAGGTGACCGATGACGGTCAAACCCATCACCAGCATCACTTCTGAGGGATTGACTGACCCCTTGCTGGCTTGGCCCAAAGTTCGGATCAAAATGATGGTCATCACAATTGTGGCCAAAACCACAACGGTGGCACCAAAACTTCGGGCCAAATCTTTTTGTATGGAAGAATGGAATAACATTGTCGCGTTAGAAAACCTCAATTATGAACTTCGAATTAAAAGCACTTAGCCTGGCCGCTGCCAGCAAACTCCGCACAGACACACTGATTGTCCTCATTTCTGATCAATTTCAAGCCGGTCAAGACCCGCTTTCAGCATTGATTTCAAAAGCCATCAAGGCCAAGGACTTTTCATCGAAGTCGGGTCAAATGCTTCAGGCCTATGCAAGTCCTGGCATTTCTGCCTCCAAAGTCATTTTTTTAGGCATTTCAAAGGGCACTCCTCAAGACATCAAATCGGGTCTCAACGCCCTGATTCCAAGCTTGAAGGCAAGCGAAACGCAAGCATTGTGCCTTGTGTCAACCGACTCTGGCAACGCTCAGCGCATACAAAGCTTGCTTGTTTCTTTGGCCGATGGCACCTATGTGTACGGCACAACCCAATCTAAACCCGTTTCGCGCAGTTTGCGCCAAGTCACTTTGGCCTTGCCAAGCGTCACAGCTGCGTTGGAAACTGCATTTAAAACCACGGTAGCCATGATCCGAGGCATCGAGTTGGCCAAGGAGTGGGCCAACCGACCCGCCAACCATGCAACTCCTAGCATGCTTGGCAAAGCCGCCCAGGCCCTTGCCAAATCTGCTGCTATCAGCTGTGAGGTTTTGGGCCCTAAGGATGTGGCTAAATTGGGAATGGGCTCTTTCATGTCCGTTGCCCAGGGCTCGGCCGAACCTCTCCGGTTCATTGTTTTGAAATACCAAGGCGGCGCAAAAACCGATGCGCCAACCGTGTTGGTCGGTAAGGGAATTACCTTTGATACAGGTGGTATTTCTCTCAAGCCTGCGCCTGAAATGGACGAGATGAAATACGACATGGGTGGTGCTGCCAGTGTTTTAGGTGTGTTCCATTCATTGAGTCAAATCAAGCCTAAGATCAATGTCGTGGGACTGATTCCTGCATGTGAAAACATGCCAGATGGATTGGCCGTGAAGCCTGGCGATGTGGTCACTAGTATGAGCGGTCAAACGATTGAAATTTTGAACACCGATGCAGAGGGCCGCTTGATTTTGTGCGATGCCTTGACTTACGCAGAACGCTTCAAACCCAAAGCGGTAATTGACATTGCCACCCTCACTGGGGCTTGTGTCATTGCATTGGGAGCTGTTCGTTCTGGCATGTTTGCAACCGAAGACGATTTGGCCCATCGCTTGCAGCAAGCCGGAGACGATGCCAACGATCTTTGCTGGCGTCTGCCCTTAGACGATGCCTATTCAGAGGCCCTGAAGAGTAATTTTGCAGATGTGGCCAATGTCGGCGGACGAGCCGGCGGCGCCATTACCGCTGCCAAGTTTCTTCATCGCTTTGCCAAAAAATACCCATGGGCGCATTTGGACATTGCCGGCACCGCCTGGAAAGGTGGCGCAGCCAAAGGTGCAACAGGTCGTCCCGTCGGATTGTTGTTGCATTACTTGCTTTCGCAAGCTTCAACGGCCACCAAATCACCCAAGTGATGGGCATTTCCCGAGGCCTGCCAGCCACCTATGACGCAAGTTGATTTTCATTTCAATGCGCCTGAAAAGCTGCCCTACGTTTGTCGTTTGTTGCGAAAGGCAGCGGGTCAGGGCCGCAAAGTAGGCGTTTTGGCAGACCAAGACACTTGCCACCTGTTGAGCCAGGCCTTGTGGAATTTGAATCCCACTGATTTTGTGAGTCATTGCTCTGTCAGAGACTCAACCCATCTGTTGGCGCATTCCAGCGTCATTTTTTCATCAGATTGGGCCGTTTTAACCCAGCAATCTCAAATCGACGTGTATCTCAACATGAACGATTTGGCACCTGAAAACCTATCAGGGGTGAATCGATTGATTGAGGTGGTAGGCCCAGAGGAGCGGGACAAAGCAAGTGCAAGGCAACGCTGGAAACAATATGCTCAACTGGGTTTTCAAATCAATCGATTCGATTTGGCCGCTGCGGGCCAGAATCAAGCAGCCTGACTTTTAGGCTATTGCGCCGTAGGGCTATTTAATCTGATCAGAATTTGCGTTATCGTTACGACTTGCTTGTTGGAAGCAAAATTTATTTTTTTCGGAGCTATTTATGAAATTGTCTTCTTTTAAGATGCCTCTTACAGCGGTTGCAGTAGCTGCAGTTGCTTTGACTCTCGTTGCCTGTGGCAAAAAAGATGGTGGCGTTCAAGTCATCAAAATTGGTCACGTTGGCCCCACCAGTGGTGCCATTGCCCACTTGGGTAAAGACAACGAAAATGGCGCGAAAATGGCCATTGAAGAATTGAACGCGGCTGGCATCAAAATTGGCGACAAGCCAGTCAAATTCGAACTTCTTGCCGAAGACGATGCAGCTGATCCTAAGCAAGGCACGGCTGCTGCCCAAAAACTGGTTGACGCCAAAGTCAATGGCGTGATCGGCCACCTCAATTCAGGCACTACCATTCCAGCATCTCAGTTGTACAACGCTGCTGGTATTCCCCAAATTTCTCCCTCTGCCACCAACCCCAAGTACACTCGTCAAGGCTATGCAGGCGCTTTCCGCGTTGTGGCTGACGATGTGCACTTAGGTGGCACTTTGGGTAAATACGCCGTCGAAACACTCAAGGGCAAAAGCATTGCTGTGATCGATGACCGTACGGCTTATGGCCAAGGTGTGGCGGAGGAGTTTGAAAAAGCAGTGAAAGCTGCAGGTGGCAATTTGGTCGGTCATGAGTTCACCACCGACAAGGCCTCTGACTTCAATGCCATCTTGACCACACTCAAGGGCAAGAAGCCCGACATCATTTTCTTCGGTGGCATGGATGCCGTTGCAGGTCCCATGCTCAAGCAAATGAAACAACTCGGTATCAACGCCAAGTTCATGGGTGGTGACGGCATTTGCACCGCTGAATTGGCCAAGTTGGCTGCTGAAGGCATGTCAGACGAAAACGTGTATTGCGCTGAAGCTGGTGGTGTTGAAGGCGAACAAAAGGCCGGTATGGATAAATTCCGTGCCGACTTCAAAGCCAAATACAACGCTGAAGTTCAAGTTTATGCACCCTATGTCTATGACGCAGTCAAAGTCATGGCTCAAGCCATGGTTACAGCTGGTTCAGCAGATCCTGCCAAGTACTTGCCAGCTTTGAAGTCCATCAACTACAAAGGTGTGACAGGCAATATTGCATTTGACGAAAAAGGCGACATCAAAAATGGCGCTCTGACTTTGTTCACTTACAAAGGCGGTAAGCGCGAGCAAATCGCAGTGGTGCGTTAATCACTCAAGCTCAAAAAAACCCCGCTTTGGCGGGGTTTTTTGATGGGCGCTAATCAGATTTAGACGCTGAGCCCGCGTTTGGTGAGCAAAGGTGACACAGTAGGCTCCCTGCCTCTAAACGCAACATAAGCCGACATTGGGTCTTGGCAATTGCCAGCCGAATAAATGTGCTCGTATAGCTTTTGGGCGGGTTCTTTGGCAAACAGATCGCCTGCTTCTAAGAAGGCATCAAACCCATCTGCATCCAACACCTCCGCCCACATGTAAACGTAGTAAGCAGAAGCGTAGCCGTTGGACGAAAACAAGTGGGAAAAATGCGGCAGTCTGTGCCGCATGCCAATGGCCGGAGGCATTTGGATGGCACTCAGTGATTGGTCTTCGAATTTTTGGAAATCCAAGTTGTCTAAGTCGGTGTTTTCGTGCAAGGCCAAATCGACCAAAGCACAAGACACATATTCAACGGTTGCAAAGCCTTGGTTGAAGGTTTGTGCAGCCAGGATTTTTTCAATCAGCTCGTTTGGCATGGGCTGCCCAGTTTCGGCATGCAAGGCAAACTCTTTCAAAATTTGCGGTTGCATCAACCAGTTTTCATAAACCTGAGAAGGGAACTCTACAAAGTCACGAAGTACGCTGGTGCCTGATAGGCGAGGGTACTTTACTCTGGACAACAAGCCGTGCAAACCATGGCCAAATTCGTGGAACAGGGTTCGGGCATCGTCCAAGCTCAAAAGTGTGGGCTTTCCAAGTTCGCCCTGGGAAAAATTGTTGTTGTTCACCACAATGGGGCGCACTTCTTGCGTCAAGTTCATGGGGTCGCGATAGGTGCTCATCCATGCGCCAGATCGTTTGCTGCTGCGCGCAAAGTTGTCACTCAAAAACAAGCCGACGTGCTTTCCTTCGCTATCGGTCACATCCCAGCCAGTGACAGACTCATGGTATTTGGCGATGTTGGTCACTTGCTTGAACTGAACGCCAAACAAGCGGCTTGCCACGGCAAACATGGCTTCCATGAGTTTGTGAAGTTGCAAATAAGGTTTGATTTCTGCCTCATTCAAATCGAATTTCTCTTTTCGAACTCGCTCGGTCCAGTAGTGCCAGTCCCATGCGGCCAAATCAGAAAGGCCGGAAAGTTTTTTCAGGTCTTGTCCTTCCTGAATGGCTTTCAACCTGGCAGGACTCCAGACGCGCATGAGCAAATCTCTGGCTTTGGCTGGGCTGCCGGCCATGGTGTCTGCCAATGCATAGTCTGAGAAGTTTTGGTAACCCAGAAGGCGCGCTTGGGCCAAACGGATTTTCAAAATTTCGTGCATGACCAAGTGATTGTTGTGAGGGCCTGCGTTTTCACCGCGCTTGCACCAAGCCTTCCACATGATTTCACGCAGGTCGCGTCGCTCGGAAAAAGTCATGAACGGAGTCAGGGACGATCTGGACAGCGTGAAGGCATGGGCATTGGTTTGTGTCAGGCCACGGTCTCGAGCCTGTTGCTTGGCAGCGCTTCTGACAAAATCTGGCAGCCCTGCAAGCTCTTCTTCTGTGGACAAAACCATGCAAAAAAGGGCTTCATCGGCCAACACGTTTTGAGAAAACTGAGTGAAGCAGCTTGCCAGTTTTTCTGCATAAGCTGCAAATGTTTGCCGATCTTGGTCCTTGAGTTTGGCGCCTGCACGGACAAAATCTAAGTGGTACCTTTCAATCAAGCGAACACTGACCGAATCTAAACCGAGAAGCTGTCTATTTTGGTGCAGCTTTTCAATCCTTTGAAAAAGCGCTTCGTTCAGAAACAAGGCTGCATTGTGTGCGGCAAGTTTGGGGGCAATGTCACGCTCAATGCTTTGGATATCTTGAGAAGTATGGGATGCGCTGAGGTTAAAAAATACGGAAGTGGTTTGATTCAGTAGGGCGCCACTTGCTTCAAGCGCTAGCAAAGTGTTTTCAAAAGTGGGGCTCTTCTGGTCGATTGGCAATCTCTTGAATTTCAGTTTGATGCTTTGCCAATGCAATGTTGAAGGCTTCAGGAAAATGATTGGCTTGGATGCTTTCAAAGGGAGGCATCTCAAAGGGGGTTAGCCAAGTTTGCAACAATGGATTCGTCATGGTTCACTCAAAAATAAAGAACGTTGAATATTTCACTTTTAGGTTTAACTTGCAATCAAGGCATGCGTGTAAGTAATAACCCTTCATAGTCGATTTGTCAAGATTTTGCATCAAGTTAGATTATTCTCCACCCTTTGGTTTCAAGTGAAATTTGTACCTGTACTGACAGAGGAAAAATGTGCATCTAGTTGTTGGTTCAATAATGACGTCTAGCTCCCTTGCTCGGCTAAAGCTCTCAAGCTTGGCTTTTCAGACCCTGATAGCTAGTCTGCTGATAGGCTTGTCGGTTTCGATGGCCTTGGCCGGTCCAAACCCTAAAGCAAATCCTGCCGATCCAGAAAAGGTTTTGAAGGTGGCTTTTCCCGTGCCTGAAACAGGGTTTGATCCTGTTCGGGTGAATGACTTGTATTCAAACACCATCACGGGTGTTATTTTTCAGCCGCTTCTAACTTACGACTGGATGGCCATGCCTACCCGTCTGGTGCCAAATGCTGCAGAGTCGATGCCGGTGGTGTCGGATGACCAAACAACTTTCACATTCAAAGTGAAAAAAGGTTTGTATTTCACACCCGATGATGCTTTCAAAGGACAGCGGCGCGAACTCACGGCACAAGATTTTGTGTATACCTTGTTGCGGCATGCCGATCCCAAAAATCGGAGCCCCCAAGTTTCAGACTTTGACGACAAGATTTTGGGATTTGCCGAGTCACGCAAAAAGGCCGTGGCCTCCGGACGATTTGATTACGACCAGAAACACCCTGGTATGTATGCGACTGATCGCTACACGCTGGTCATTAAATTGATCCAGCCCGACCGCAATTTTTTAACGCTGCTTACAAACCCATTCTCGGGCGCTATGGCCCGCGAGGTCGTAGAGAAGTATGGCTTTGAGGGCATCATGGCCAACCCCGTGGGAACTGGGCCTTACATTCTTGAGAAGTGGGTTCGTGGTTCTAAAATTATTCTCAAAGCCAATCCTGAATTTCCAGGATTTGTTTGGGACTTTCAAGCCCCCCCTAACAACCCTGTCGAAATTCGCATCGCCAATCAAATGCAAGGCAGAAAAATGCCTCAAATTGGGCGTGTTGAAGTGAGCATCATTGAAGAGCCTCAATCGATGTGGCTGGCTTTCAGCGGCAAGGAGATTGATGCGGTAGCGGTACCACCTTCTTTCATTGAGAAGGCACTCACCCCCAAAAACGATCTGCTTCAGTCATGGGTAGCGCAAGGCGTGAACATGTACCGCAGTGTTGAGCCCGACATTCGTTACCAATTCTTCAACATGAGGGATCCGGTAATTGGTGGCTACACACCCGAAAAAATTGCGCTCCGCCGCGCCATCATCATGGGCTTTGATGTTGATGAAGAAATTCGAGTGATTCGAAAAGGGCAAGCCGTCAAGGCGCAGCAAATGGTTTCGCCTGTTGTGGCGGGACATGACCCCAACTACAAAAGCATTGTGAAGTTCAGCCCACTGTCTGCCAATGCATTGCTAGATCAATTTGGCTACAAGAAGGATGCCAAGGGTTATCGAAACATGCCCGACGGCAAACCGCTGGTTTTCACCATTTACTCTTCTACATCGTCCATCGATCGTGAGAGGGATGAGCTTTGGAAAAAATCGATGGACCGCTTGGGTATTCGGCTCAAGGTNAAAAANGACAAGTTTCCTGAAATGCTCAAGCAGGGTAAGCAATGCGCCATTCCNTCTTGGTCGCTGGGTTGGACGCGTTCTTCTGAAGCAGAATTTGTGATGAAGTTGCTTTACTCAAAAACCATTGGGCAAAACAATTACGCTTGTTTTGAAAGTGCCGAGTACGACGCCTATTTTGAGCAACTCAAACGACTGCCAGATGGTCCTGAACGCACGCGCGTTTTGCACAATATGTACCGCTTGATGGAACTCAACGGGGTTTTGGGCTTGAGCTCAACAGGTATTGCTACACGCCTGAGCCATCAGCGTTTAGAAGGTTTTCGCAAGCACCCTCTCATTTTGGGTGATTGGATTTACTATGACATTCAAAAACCATAAGGGGCATTGAAGCATGAGTGCCTATATTCTTCGCCGCATATGGCAAATGATTCCCACGATGGCTGGGGTGATTTTGTTGGTATTTTTTCTGTTCAATTGGATCGGTGGCGACCCTGCCTATGTGTTAGCCGGCCTGTTTTCAAATCAAGAGCAAATTGACAGTATCCGTGCTGAATTGGGACTGGATCAACCACTTGTTGTTCAGTTGTGGATTTTTGTCAAACAAGTGGCCACCTTTGACTTTGGCAACAGTTGGACAACGGGGGAGTCGGTTGCAGATATTTTTGCAACGCGTTTGCCCGCTTCCTTGACCTTGATGGCGCCCTTGCTGGTGATTGAAACGCTCGTTGCTTTGGTTTTGGCTGTGGGCCTTGCTTGGGTGAGAGGATCGTCAATTGATCGTGGCACCATGGTGGTGTTCACAGCGCTGATGTCTGTCAGTATTTTGGTCTTCATCATCTTGGGTCAATACGTGTTGGCTTATCGTCTGGGTTGGTTTCCAGTTCAAGGTTGGAGTGACGACTACTGGAAAAACATCAGCACCTATGCACCGCTGCCCATNTTGCTCGGTTTGTTGGTGAGCATTGCCCCCAATACGCGCCTGTTCAGAAGCTTCGTGCTAGATGAAGTAGATCAGGACTACGTACGCACCGCACGTGCCAAAGGACTGTCTGAGCCCCGCGTGATGTTTGTGCATGTGTTGCGCAACGCGCTCATTCCGGTCATTACATTTGTCATTTCCAATTTGCCAGGTTTGTTGTTGGGGGCCTTTTTGTTGGAAAGATTCTTTGGCATTCCAGGTGTTGGCCGTGAAATTATTTTGGCCGTTGAGCGAAGTGATTTTCCTGTAATCAAGGCCGTGACGGTCTANGTGGCCATTGCCACCATGATTTTCAATTTGATTGGTGATGTTTTGTACCGCCTCACCGATCCTCGAGTGCAATTGCGCTGAGACCAGTCTTTCGTTTTATATATATGCAAAGTCAATCAACTGTCGTAGCCAATGTGAGTGAAGGTGCTTGGGCTCTGGCCTGGCGTCGCTTTAAATCTGACCGTGTGGGCGTTTGGAGCGGTATCACAGTCATCCTCAGCTTGGCCTTGGTTTTAAGCACTCTTCTGGGGTCCTTGGCTTCCGATTGGGAAAAGGAAGTGGCCATCAGCCATGCACCACCTTCATGGGCCATGGGCGGCATTCAGGGTGAAGATGCATCTGCCAGTACGCCTGAGGTTGTGTTGTACGAACCCACCCCCACTGACGTGGTCGACCCCATTGCTGCCCAATGGGAGTTGGCGCAAAAAGCAGTTAAGCCTGCTGGCGAAAAAGTCAATGCCCTCGCAACGAACCTGCCCATGGGATCTGACAAGTGGGGCCGGGATGTTTTGGCGAAAACCATCAAAGGTGCAGAAACCAGTATTTTGGTGGGGTTGGCCGCCGCCTTGATGGCCACACTGCTGGGCTCGGTGTTAGGGGCTGTGTCGGGTTGGTACGGGGGTATCGTCGACGACTTGAGCAATTGGCTCTACAACGTCTTTCACTCCATTCCAGGCATCTTGCTTATCTTGGCCATTGCTGCAGTTCTCAACACCAAAGGGACCATGGCCGTGGTGCTCATTTTGGGCACCACAGGTTGGACGGGCACCTATCGGCTGATGCGAGGTGAATACCTCAAGCACCGCAACAGAGATTATGTGCGTGCTGCGGATGCCATTGGCGCTTCTAACAACAGGCGCATGTTTGTGCACATCTTGCCCAATGTCAGCCACGTCATTTTGGTTCAGTTCTCCTTGCTCACGGTAGCCTGTATCAAGGCTGAGGTCATCTTGTCNTTCTTAGGATTCGGTGTGCCAGTCGATGGAGTTTCTTGGGGCACGATGCTCACAGAAGCCCAAAATGATTTGTTGGTTGGCAAATGGTGGCAACTGCTTTCCGCCACGGTGGCCATGTCCATTTTTGTGACCGGCCTGTCTCTTCTTACAGACTCATTGAGGGATGCCTTAGATCCCAAAGTGATCCACTGAGCTTTATCGATTGTTTTTCTCATGGCGACACGCAGACCACCACCCCCCATCGCTCAAATTTCTGACAATTTGTTGGAAGTGAAGAACCTCACGGTCGATTTCATCAGTGCTTCTAAAGCACCGGTTCGAGCGGTTGAAGAGGTTTCATTTGTGATTCCCCGAGAACGAACTGTTGCATTGGTAGGAGAGTCTGGCAGCGGCAAGTCTGTCAGTGCTTTGGCCATCATGGGCTTATTGCCTTCTCAGAATGCCAAAGTTGCCTTGCATTCTTCCATTGAGTACGACAACCGATCCTTGTTGAATCTCTCAAGGTCCGAATGGCAGTTGATTCGGGGTTCCCGCATTGCCATGATTTTTCAAGATCCCATGACTTCCCTGAATCCGGTTTACACCGTGGGCTTTCAGTTGGCAGAGATGTTGAAAATTCACAAAAACATACCCAACAGAGAAGCCGCGCAGAGAGCGTGTGAACTTCTCGAAGAAGTGGGCATTCCAGAGCCCCGCAAACGAGTCAATGCTTATCCACACGAACTTTCAGGAGGGCAGCAGCAAAGGGTCATGATTGCCATGGCACTGGCTTGCGAGCCCGAATTGCTGATTGCAGACGAACCCACCACAGCCTTGGATGTGACGGTTCAACGCCAAATTTTGTTGCTTCTCGCAGAATTGCGCGAAAGACGCCGAATGGCCATGCTGTTCATTACCCATGATCTTGGTTTGGTCAGTGAAGTGGCCGATCAAGCTGTGGTCATGCGCAAGGGCACCGTGCGCGAGGCGGGTCCGGTTAGAACACTTTTTACTCAACCGCAAGATCCGTATACCAAGGCACTTTTGAGCTGCCGTCCTCCGTAGAGCGTCAGGGTCAAAGGCTCCTGACCATTGACGATTGGATGTCGGCCAACAACTCAGAGGCCGTAGTGTCTTCTGTTGCCCCACGAACGATTGAACCTATTTCCGTTGTCAAATCTTCTGAATCAGACAAGCCCTTGTTGGAAGTTCAGGGCCTGCGCAAAGTTTTCAAACGCTCGGGACCTTGGTTTCAGAGTGACGACTTTGTGGCCGTTGAAAATGTCAGCTTCCAATTAAAGCGTGGACAAACAGTTGGACTGGTGGGCGAGTCTGGTTCTGGTAAAACCACGGTCGGCCTTTGCTTGCTGAGACTCCATGAGGCCACGGCCGGCAAGGTTCTGTATGAGGGCAAAAACTTGCTTGAAATGAGCAATACAGAGTTTGCCTCTTACAAACGCAGATTGCAGATTGTTTTTCAAAATCCGTATGCATCTTTGAATCCGCGATTCACAGTGGGTGAAATTTTGAGCGAACCCATGCAGCTTCATGGGATTGGTCAGAACAGCGCAGACTGGGAGAAAAAATCTTTGTCATTGCTCGATAAAGTGGGTATGCCGTCTTCGGCTCTCAAACGCTATCCATTTGAATTTTCTGGTGGCCAACGCCAACGCATTGCCATTGCCCGGTCTTTGAGTTTGTCGCCCGAGGTGGTGGTGTTGGATGAGGCTGTTTCTGCTTTGGATGTTTCGGTTCAAGCCCAAGTACTCAACTTGCTGAAAGATCTTCAAAAAGATTTGGGATTGAGCTATTTGTTCATCTCACACGATTTGGAAGTGGTGAGATACATGTCCGACTCTTTGCTGGTGATGAACAAAGGCCAAGTGGTGGAGCAGGGGGATGCTGCAAGTATTTACCAGCAACCTCAGCATGCTTATACGCAAACCTTGTTGGCCGCTGTTCCGAGGGTTCAAGAGTCGTTCGTTTGATTCACTGTTGGCAGTTGTTTGATCGATCTCAAATGGGGTCTGGCATAGGCAATGGTGGCTACCAGCAAGGTTCCAACGCCTGCACATATCAAGGAGCTGCGCATGCCAACATGCTCGGCCATCCAACCTCCCAAAATGGCTCCTGGCCCAGCAGGCAAGGTAATGAGCCATCGCATGGTGGTTGTCATTCTGCCTAGAAGTTCTGTGGGCGTGTAAGACTGCCTCAATGATAAGAAATTGACGAACAGCAAAGTGGCTCCCCAACTAAAGCAAAGCAGCATCCACGAAAAGAGAATAATGCTTGGCAAATGTCCTTCAAGCAAGAGAAGGCTTAACCATCCGATCGAGGTGATGACAATGCCAAGAATCAGTGCTGGCCCTAAACCAATCCGTTTTGAAATAGGCGGCCCCGCCATGCCACCCATGATGGAGCCCAAGCCCATGGCCACAAAACTCAAAGCCACCAATGCCTCATCGAGGCCCAGATCTTTGACCGCAAAAATGATCTGAACAGACAGCGCCATTTGTGCAAAGAATTGCCAAGCCCCTACAACCACGGCCATTTCAATCAGCATGTTGTGAGAGCGCACAAAATTGAGACCCTTCATCAGTTCTGCTTTGAACGAACGGTCCTTCCAAGTCGATCGAGGCGGCACTTGTTCATGGATCCGAATCCCTTTGAGCATGGCCACTGAACCAATTAGCAGAATGGCGTCCATGACCAGCGCCAAAGGTGCGCCAAATACTTTGATCAAAATACCCGCTAAACCGGGCCCCATCACTTCAGCCATAGAACCTGCAATGGCGTTTTGGGAATAGGCTTCCACCAATTTGTCGCGCCCCACCAGCTGGGTCAACACCAGTTGTGAGGCTGAGCCAGCAATGGTGTAAACAGCACCAATGGCAAAGCAAACGGCATACATCCACCCCATGGTGAGCAAATCAAAGGCCCATGCCAGTGGAATGGTCAGTAAAGAGAGCCCCATGACAAATTCGCCAGCAATGTAGACAGGTAGCTTTTGCATGCGATCTAGCAAAACACCACCAGGCAAAGACAAAAGCACAAAGGGTGCAATTTCCATGGCAGTGAGCAGGCCCATTTGAGTGGGCGAAGCATCTAGCAAAAAGACCGCGGTGAGAGGGAGGGCAAGGAGCGTAATTTGTCCTCCCAAATTACTGAACAAAATTGAAAACCACATCCGCCTGTAGCCAGGAATTTTGAACAAGGGGCTTTGGAAAATATTCATTCGCTTAACAAGTACTTACTGCAAGGGGCAGGTCAATTCAGTTTTAATGCCTCAAAAAAGAAAACCCCACTAAAACGTTGTTCTAGCAGGGTTTCAAATGTGGCGGAGCAGGCGGGATTCGAACCCGCGGTGGGGATAAACCCACACACGCTTTCCAGGCGTGCGACTTAAACCACTCATCCACCGCTCCGAAGCTGGCCATTCTATCAGAGGATCATGTGGAAAATGACGGTGCAAGCGTACCTTGGTATTCGAAATTAGAACGGCAAAGGCCTTTAAATTCTTTACACTTATGGTTTGAACAATGAATTGGGCGCTTCATGAAATTCCGTTTTCCGATTGTCATCATTGACGAAGATTACCGTTCTGAAAACACATCAGGTTTAGGAATTCGCGCCTTAGCGCAAGCCATCGAAACCGAAGGGTTTGAGGTGTTGGGGGTTACCAGTTATGGCGACCTGTCGCAGTTTGCGCAGCAACAATCACGCGCCAGTGCCTTCATCTTATCGATTGACGATGAAGAGTTCAGCCCCGGACCAGACCTCGATCCTGCAGTTTTAAGCTTGCGGGCCTTCATCGAGGAAGTTCGACGCAAGAACGCCGATGTGCCTATTTACATTTATGGTGAAACAAAAACGTCTCGCCATATTCCCAATGACATCTTGCGCGAACTGCACGGCTTCATTCACATGTTTGAAGATACGCCAGAATTTGTATCGCGCCACATCATTCGCGAAGCCAAGAGTTATTTAGAAGGTCTTCAACCGCCGTTTTTCAAAGCTTTGCTTGACTACGCAGAAGACGGATCGTACTCATGGCATTGCCCAGGTCACTCTGGTGGCGTGGCGTTTTTGAAGAGCCCTGTGGGTCAGATGTATCACCAGTTTTATGGTGAAAACATGTTGCGTGCCGACGTTTGCAATGCCGTGGAAGAGCTGGGTCAATTGCTTGACCACAATGGCGCCATTGGCGAAAGCGAACGCAATGCCGCCCGCATTTTCAATGCAGACCACTGTTTCTTTGTCACCAACGGCACCAGCACTTCCAACAAAATGGTTTGGCACCACACAGTTGCTCCTGGCGATGTGGTGGTGGTCGATCGCAATTGCCACAAGTCAATTTTGCACGCCATCATCATGACGGGTGCCATTCCTGTTTTCTTGAAGCCAACGCGCAATCATTACGGCATCATTGGCCCCATTCCTCAAAGCGAATTTGAGGTGGCCAATATTCAGTCCAAAATCAAGGCCAACCCTTTGCTCAAGGGGGTGGACGCCAAGAAGGTCAAGCCCAGAGTCATGACCCTGACGCAATCGACTTACGATGGGGTGTTGTACAACACCGAAACCATCAAGGGCATGCTTGATGGCTATGTGGAAAACTTGCACTTTGATGAAGCCTGGCTGCCACATGCGGCCTTCCATCCTTTCTATGGCACCTACCATGCCATGGGTAAGAAGCGCCCACGCCCAAAAAATTCGGTGGTGTATGCCACACAGTCCATTCACAAGTTGTTGGCTGGCATTAGCCAAGCCAGTCATGTGCTCATTCAAGATTCGCAAAACACCAAGTTGGACCGCCATTTGTTCAACGAGGCCTACCTCATGCATACCAGCACCAGCCCGCAGTACAGCATCATTGCCAGTTGCGACGTGGCTGCGGCCATGATGGAGCCACCCGGTGGTACTGCCTTGGTAGAGGAGAGTATTGCCGAGGCCCTAGACTTCCGCCGCGCCATGCGCAAGGTAGACGACGAATACGGCAAAGACTGGTGGTTCAAAGTATGGGGCCCAGAGAATTTGGTTGACGAGGGTATTGGCCGCGCTGAAGACTGGATCATTCGCAGTGACTCTCGCAAGAAGGGCAGCAAGTGGCACGGTTTCGGGCAAATGGCCGATGGNTTCAACATGCTCGACCCCATCAAGGCAACCATTGTCACGCCAGGCTTGAATTTGGATGGCAAGTTTGACAANACAGGTATACCNGCCTCANTCCTCACCAAGTTCCTCACNGAGCATGGCGTGGTGGTGGAAAAAACAGGTCTTTANAGCTTCTTCATCATGTTCACCATCGGCATTACCAAAGGCCGTTGGAATTCATTGTTAACCGCGTTGCAGCAGTTTAAAGACGACTACGATCGCAANCAGCCCATGTGGCGCATCATGCCGGAGTTCTGCCAAAAGCAGCCCAAGTATGAGCGCATGGGCCTGCGTGATTTGTGCCAGCATATTCACACCTTGTATGCCAAATATGACATTGCACGTTTGACCACGGAAATGTATTTGTCAGACTTGACGCCTGCCATGACGCCCGCCGATGCCTACGCTCAAATTGCGCGTCGCAAAACAGAGCGTGTGTCAATCGATGAGCTAGAAGGCCGCATTACGGTTGGGTTGGTCACGCCTTACCCACCTGGTATTCCATTGTTGGTACCTGGCGAGGTTTTCAACAAGAAAATTGTCGACTACCTGAAGTTCTCTCGAGAATTCAATTTGCAATGCCCAGGCTTTGAAACCGACATCCATGGTTTGGTGGAAGATATTGGCGAAGACGGTATCAAGCGGTATTTTGCCGACTGTGTTGCCGTTTAAACACGTATCTTTTTGCAATGGGCGTTGGGGGCCTACTCGATGCCGCCAACGACATGGCTAAATCCGCCATCGACATAAATAATTTCAGCTGAAATGCCAGCTGAAAGTGGGCTCATTAAAAATGCCGCTGTATTTCCAACATCCTCGATGGTTACATTCCTTCGAATGGGAGATGTTGCGGCAACAGCACTCAAAATTTTGCCGAAATCTTTAATGCCAGAAGCCGCGAGGGTTTTAATGGGGCCCGCACTGATGCCGTTGACCCTGATTTTTTTAGGTCCTAAGGAGTTTGCCAAGTACCTGACAGAGGCTTCAAGCGAGGCCTTTGCAAGACCCATGGTGTTGTAGTTGGGTACGACCTTCAGAGAGCCCAAGTAGGTGAGGGTTAAGAGGGCGGCATCTTCTCTCAAGTAGGGCAGAGCCGCTTTGGCCATGGCTGGAAAACTGTAGGCACTGATGTCATGCGCAATCTTAAAACCTTCACGACTTAAGCCTTCAATGAAATCGCCTGCAATGGCCTCTTTGGGTGCGTAGCCGATGCTGTGCACAAAACCATCAAATTGCGGCCAGTGTTGCGACAAGTCTTGAAACAACTTGTTGATNTGTTCATCGTTCCCAACATCACAATCAAAAATGAGTTTTGAATTGAAGTCTGCAGCAAATTCAGTGATGCGATCTTTGAATCGCTCACCCACATAGCTGAAGGCCAACTCAGCGCCTTGTTCATGACACGATTTGGCAATGCCATAAGCGATTGACCTGTTAGAAAGAACACCTGTGATCAATATTTTTTTGCCGGATAGAAAGCTCATTTTGGTTCTTGTCAAGTTGNGTTATCTTGTATTTTGACACGATACANNCCTAANTTTGGGCACAATAAGCNCTTGTTNAAAAGGGTTGAACGTTGAACTTCNATAAAAGTCATTTNCGNAAAATTGGGGCCGGCTTGTTGGTGGCTGCTTTGCTTTCAGGCTGCAACGGTGTTACCAACGAGCCCGTCCCCAAGGCCTTGTTGGCTGAAAATGCCTTGTTCACCTCCTATCAAGAATCGCCCAAATATTTAGATTCCACGTCTTCGTACAGCAACAACGAAACGCCATGGACCTATGCGGTTTATGAACCGCCCCTCAAATACCACTATTTGAAGCGCCCCTACGAGTTGGAAACTCGAACCCTGACACAAATGCCATCGGTCAAATACCTGAGCCAAGATGGCCGAGAACTGTCTGCTCAATCACCTGCAGATCAAATAGCCGAGAGCGTGTTTGAGCTCAAAATTCAGCCAGGCATCATGTACCAGCCCCANCCGGCCTTTGCCAAAACAGCCGATGGTCAACACCGNTATTTGGCGCTGAAAGATTCAGAAATTGAAGGCAAGCGGCGGCCATATGATTTTGAACACATGGGCACCCGCGAACTGTTGGCAGAGGACTATGCCTACGCCATCAAGCGACTGGCCACCCCCAGAGTCAAGTCGCCTTCTTTTGGTTTTTTGTCTGAAAAAATTGTGGGCCTGGCCGATTACGGCAAACACATCAAAAAAGTCAATGAGCAACTCAAGCAGGGCAAGTCTGCGCGTGAAGTAGGCCCCTTAGGCCATTTGCCTTGGCTTGACTTTCGTGAGCACGCGCTTTCTGGCGTTGAAGTGGTTGATGCCCACACTTTGAAAATTCGGGTGGTGGGCAAGTATCCCCAATTTAAATATTGGCTGGCCATGACTTTTTTCGCGCCTATTCCTTGGGAGGTTGACGCGTTTTATTCGCAAGATGGCATGTCTCGTCGCAACCTCAATCCAGACACATGGCCGGTGGGTACTGGCCCCTATATGNTNACGGAATACATTCCCAACTCGCGCATGGAGTTGGTTCGAAATCCCAACTACAGAGGTGTTCCTTACCCTTGTGAGGGTGCGCCTGGCGATCAAGAAAAAGGCTTGTTAAAGGATTGTGGCAAGAAGACACCTTTTGTCGACAAAGTGGTTTCTGTGATCGAAAAGGAATCTACTGCCTTGGCCACCAAATTCATCCAAGGCTATTACGACATGCCGCAATTCGAGCGGGGTGAACCCGGCATTGGATATCAAGTTTCAATTCAAGATGGTACTGGTCGAGCCAAAGAATTGCTTGAGCGGAAAATTCAATTGCCCAGCACCATTCAAGTGGGCTTTTGGCACTTTGGCTTTAACTGGTTAGACCCTGTCGTGGGGCTTGGTAAAACGCCTGAAGAAAAAATTAGAAACAAAAAACTTCGACAAGCTTTGGCCATTGCGTTTGACTTTGAAGAATATGTCTCTATTTTTGAAGACGATCGCGCCCAAGTGAACCACAGCGTGGTGGTGCCTGGTTTATTTGGCAACAATTTGTCGCAACCCAACCCTGTCATTTACGACAAATTNCCCGATGGCAAATACAAGCGCAAATCGATTGAGGCTGCCAAGAAGTTAATGGTTGAAGCAGGTTACCCCAATGGCCGCGATGCCAAGACGGGCCAGCCACTTGTTTTGAACTACGACACTCAAGGCGTTGGCCCGGGTTACAAGGCCAGACTCGATTGGGTGTCTAAGCAATTTGCCAAGCTCAATATTCAAATTGAGATAAGAAATACCGACTACAACCGCTTTCAGGACAAGATGCGCAAAGGCTCCGCTCAGTTCTATTTTTGGGGTTGGTTGGCTGACTATCCCGATCCAGAAAACTTTTTGTTCTTGCTCTATGGCCCTAACTCAAAGGTCAAGTTTGATGGCGAGAATTCAAGCAACTATGCCAATGCAGAATACGACAAATTGTTTGACCGCATGAAAGACTTAGACGACACGCCAGAACGTGCCGCCATGATTGCCAAAATGATTGAGATCACCCAAGACGAGTTGCCCATGTTGTATGGTTGGTCGGAGGAGTTTGGTGGTGCTTATCACCAATGGGTGAGCAACGGCAAGCCCTCCAACATCATTCGCGACTCCTTGCCCTACCTGCGCATTGACACACAACTTCGAAGCAACAAAATCAAAGAGTGGAACCAAGGCATTTGGTGGCCTGTGGCCATCTTGCCATTGTTGCTTTTGGCAGTGGCTTGGCCAGCATGGCAAGCATGGCGCCGTCGTCAATCACAACGCGCTGTTCAAGCCACTTCACAATCACAAAGGAGGCTGTGATGTTCAGTTTCTTAACTCGTAAATTGGCCTATGGTTTTGCCATTTTGATTGGCATCAATTTGCTCACCTTTGTGCTGTTCTTCAAGGTGAATACACCCGATGACATGGCTCGCATGCAATTGGGTGGCAAGCGCGTCACCCCCGATGCCATTGAGAAGTGGAAGGCCGAGCGTGGCTATGACAGACCTTTGTTCTTCAATGAAAAAGAGCAGGGTATTTCTAAGCTCACCAATACCTTGTTTTTAGACAGCTCCTTGCGCATGTTTGCCTTTGACTTTGGTCGTGCCGACAGTGGCCGCGANATTGCCTCTGAAATTGTTCGNCGCGCTGGGCCTTCACTGGCACTTGCGCTGCCAACCTTTGTGGTGGGCTTGGGTATTTCAATCGTCCTGGCTTTGGGGCTTGCGTTTTTTAGAGGCACCTATCTGGACTTTTGGGGAACGGTGTTGTGTGTGGTGTTCATGTCGATCTCCTCACTTTTTTTCATCGTGATTGGGCAGTTCATGTTCTCGCGAGTTCTGCAACTGATGCCTGTGTCAGGCTTCGCCCCAGGATTGGATGCTTGGCGCTTTTTGATTTTGCCCATAGCCGTAGGCATTTTGGCTCGCTTGGGCGGCGAGGTGAGGTTTAACCGCACCTTGTTCATGGAAGAAATTGGCAAAGACTATGTTCGCACCGCACGTTCAAAAGGCTTGTCGGAGGCCAGGGTGATGCTGAGTCATGTGCTTCGCAATGCGCTCATCCCTATTTTGAGCGCATCGGTAGCGGTCATTCCCTTGTTGTTCATGGGTAGCCTCATTACCGAATCATTCTTTGCCATTCCCGGATTGGGTAGCTATTTGATTGAAGCCATCTCGGGACAAGACTTTGCCATTGTTCGCGCCATGGTGTTCATTGGTTCTTTCTTGTACATCCTTGGTTTGATTTTGACCGACATCAGCTACACCTTGGCCGATCCACGCATTCGTTTGCAGTAAGCGCACCATGCAACCTGTATTTTTATTAACTGATTTGTTTGTCTATGGCATTTTGCTGTTTGTGCTTTGGTACATCTGGCACGTGCGTTCAGATCGCAACCTCAGATCCAATTGGCGCTTGGCCATGCAACGGCCTGTGGCCATGGTCAGCAGCATGGTGTTGGGCTTCTTCCTGGTTGTAGCCCTCACAGACTCCATTCACTTTCGGGAAGCGCTTCCATCGGCGGCTGGTCAGGCCACTCAATATTCAACTGAAGCCAGCTCGGTGTTAGACAAAGTGCTAGAGCCTTTGGCAAAAGCTCGTGAGCGCAGTTATTCAGAGCCTTTGTCTGCTGTTGGATTCAGAAAAGAAACTTTTGAGCGCGATGGCGTGTCGGTTCGTGACTACCCAAGACTGAATTTTGGGGGGCAACATTTGACCGATCCAGCGCAACAGTTGTCCGCCGATATATCAAGCAAAACATGGTCTTCTTTGGGATTGAGCTTCACCATCATTTCTTTGACGCTGTTCTTGGGCTTAAGCTGGGCCACAGTTCGAACCCGCCAAACTTTCTCTGTGGTTTGGGAAAGGTTTCGGAAAGGTCAAACCGCGTGGCCTTGGCGCTCAATGGCCATTACTTTTGCTGTGATGGTTTTGTGCATCACATGGGTTGCAGTGTTGTCTCAGGGATATCACGTTTTTGGCACCGACCGCACTGGCAATTCCGTGTTGGTCTTTGCACTTAAAAGCGTTCGAACAGCGCTTGTCATTGGTGGCCTCACTACCTTGGTGGTATTGCCACTGGCATTGTTATTGGGTGTCATGGCTGGCTATTTGCGCGGTTGGGTGGATGAGGTCATTCAGTACATCTACACCTTGTTGGCTTCCATTCCCGATGTGCTCTTGATTGCAGCTTCCGTGTTGTTGTTGCAAGTATTCATTGATAAAAACCAAGGCGTATTTGAAACTGCTTTAGAACGCGCTGATGCACGTTTGTTTTTCCTTTGCCTCATTTTGGGAATTACCTCCTTCACAGGACTGTGCCGATTGGTGCGAGGCGAAACCTTGAAACTGCGTGAGCTTGAATACATTCAATCTGCACGTGCATTTGGTGTTTCAACGCCACGTGTTTTATGGCGCCACATCGTGCCCAACTTGATGCACTTGGTTTTGATCAACACGGTCATGCAGTTTTCCAGTTTTGTTTTGGCTGAAGCGGTGCTGTCCTATGTGGGTGTGGGTGTAGATCCTAAAACTGCCAGCTTTGGTGTGATGATCAATACGGCGCGTGCTGAACTG
>JGI25921J50272_10000088_pt1 | contig 28024 bp, 28 predicted proteins | sample LauGreSu1BDMLBSD_2_FD_50272 | JGI IMG/M metagenome (IMG submission 50272) | reverse complement strand
CGCGAACTCGAAGAAGAGTTGGGTTTGAAAATTGGTGACGTTCAAATGTGGCGTCAACAATTGGTGGACTACCCGCATGCTCTGGTCAGACTCAACTTTTGCAAAGTTCACAGTTGGCAGGGCAACTTAGAAATGCGCGAAGGACAACAGTTTGCTTGGCAAAGCTTGCCCCTGAATGTGGTGCCGGTATTGCCAGGTACAGTGCCTGTTTTGACTTGGTTGGCTGAAGAGCGTGGCTTTCTAGGAGCCACACACCCAGCTTCTAGNTGAGCACCATCACTGCAGTTTGGGATCGCCAAAATTGTCTTGATCGGGGGGCGTGTCTTCGGGCACTCTGAAGCTCTCATTGGCCCATGCACCCAGATCAATACCCTTGCAACGCGCGCTGCAAAATGGACGATAAGCGTTTTGTGAGCTGAACAAACTGGGGCCACCACAGGTGGGGCATTTCACTTGTTTGGGCTTGGCAGATGGCTCGCTCATGGGTCTCTCACCAGATTCAAAAAGGGTCTGCGTTTTAAGAGCAGAGTGTCATTTCAAAGGGTGTGTCTTCTTTGCTGGCAAGCAGTTTGCCATCGGCTTGTTGTTGCATGAGGCGAATGACCACCAACAAACGGTTGCAGCTGATTTCTGGCGTGAGATTCAAGCCGTCGTCGATGCGCAAGCGCAGCAATTGAAAATTGCGACCCTGTGGCAAATTTTGTTGCAGCTGACCGCCTGTGGCCATCACCTTCTGGGTACTGCCAGATTCGCGCATCATTTTGAGAATGAGTTGAATGGCTTTGGCCAAAGGCGCAAAGTGCTGCGACCAGTTGTACAAATCGGCCTGCCTTGAATCAGGGGCATGGTGTTGCCACGCATGGTAGGCAGGCAAATCAAACTCGCAGGTGCCACCAGGAATGGCTGAGCGGCTTCGAATGCTGTTGAGGAACTCGCTTTCACTCAATGCGCTGCCCATTTTGCCAACCATGTTGTTGAGCGAGTCAAAGCGTTGATCGAGTTGTTCGATGATCAGGTCGAGTGCCTGCTCAGAAATGGAAGGGTTGCCACGGTAGCCGTTGAGTTGCTGTTTGTGCCGCTCGATGTCTTTGAGAATTTCTGACTTGAGCTCTGAGCGAGAAGCAACTTCCATGATTTCAAAAATCGTGGAAAGTGCGTAGTGGTGATCGAGGGCTTCGGATCGCTGGCTCAATTGGTTGAAGCGCGCAAACAAATGTTGCAAACGCAAATAAGTTCGAGTGCGTTCGTTGAGGGGGTATTCGTAAAGTATCACGCTGCGTCTTTCAGTGACAAGATCATAGCCCGAAGCGAGTCATCATTTCATGCACCAAGCGCTCCAAATGCGCTAAATCGATGCCTTCGTTGAAAATGACGGCATCGGCACATGCGAGCCGTTGTTGACGGCTGGCCTGCTGAGAAATGATGCGCTCAACATCGGCGCGGCCAAGTTGATTTCGGGCCATGACCCGCTGAATTTGGGTTTCTACTTCACAGTCGACCACGCAAACCCAGTCGACTTGGCGGCGCCATCGATCGCCAGACTCGACCAAAAGGGGCACGTCATAGACCAAACAGGCGTGGCCAGCCGCCACGGCGGCGTTGCTTTGTTCTTGGAGCACTTGCCCAACCAAAGGGTGAACAATGGCTTCGAGTTGGCGCTTGCTGGAGGGGTTTGAAAAGACCAGCGCGCGCATGGCTTCTCGGTCCATGGCGCCATCGGGGCCGATCAATGTCTCGCCAAATTCGGCCAAGATGGCTGGAATGGCTCTGCCCCCTGCTTGCGTTAAAGACCTGGAAATGGCATCGGCGTCCATGACTGCAGCACCAGCGCGCGCCAAGATACTTGCCACCGTGCTTTTGCCGCTGCCAATGCCTCCTGTGAGGCCCAGTCGAAGTGGCTTGCGGCTCAACGGATCAAGCTCCCATAGAAATGCCTAAAAAGAAACATGCGAATCCAGAAAAGGCCAAAAAAGGTCCAAAAGCGAAGTGTCCATTGTGACCCAGTTGCCCCCTCATTTTTTGACTGACCCCAAAAATCAGCCCTGAAATGGAGGCCAACAGCAGCAGCGGTAACAGGCTCCACACGCCCACCCAAGCCCCAAGTCCGGCCAACAGTTTGAGATCGCCTTGGCCCATGCCCTCCTTACCTGCAAGTTGCTCAAAGCTCCAACTGACCAACCAAAGAAGCCCATATCCTAGGACTGCGCCTGAGAGTGAATGCAGGAGGGGGGTGGGGGTGAGGGACATGGCGCTGCCAATGAGGCCCACCCAAAGCAGCGCTTGAGTAAGCGCATCTGGTAGCAGGAAGGTTTCGGCATCAATCCAGGCAAGGGCCAAAAGCATGGCGCAAAAGGCGCTGGCTAACAGCGCCGGCCAAGCAAAGCCAAATTTGAGCAGGCACAAGCAGAACAAACCAGCAGTGAGAATTTCAACCAGTGGGTAGCGCCATGAAATTGTCTGCTGACAATGCCGGCATCGTCCTAGGCTCACAGCATAGGACAGCACAGGAATGAGCTCATACCAGTGAAGCTGGTGTTGACAGTGAGGGCAGTGTGACCTCGGCGTTTTGAGATTGAAAGCAGCCGTTTCTGGTTCTTCATTCCGCAAGATCATGAGAGGCAAGCGGTAAATGAGCACATTGAGAAAACTGCCGATGACCAAGCCAAGGACTGCAAACAACACGATGTGCCACAGATTGACCTCTGCCACGTGGGGCAACACCCATCCCATGGCGCCAGGCGGCTGCCAAAGTTGAGGCCATGCAGGGGGTGTGATCAAAAGACTTGTCCTAAGTTAAAGATGGGCAAATACAGGGCCAACAAAATGCCGCCAATGAGGGCACCCAGCATTACCATGATGAGAGGCTCGAGCAGGGTGGAAAGGTTGCCAATTTGTTGGTTCACATCAGATTCCATGAGTTTGGCAGCTCGTTGAAGCATTGCGTCGAGCGACCCTGTTTCTTCACCAATGGCGCACATTTGAATGGTCATCGCAGAGAATAAGTTCGATTTTGACATGGCCTTGCTCAAACTGTGCCCCTCTTGGATGCGCTGGGCCAACGTAAGCGTGGCTTGGGCCAAATTGGGCGAGCCAGTGGCAGCCGATGCTGGCGAAAGCGCTTCTGCGAGAGGAATGCCAGCCTTGAGCAGCGCAGACAAGGTTTGGGACCATTTGACGGCCATGGCCGTGAGCAGCAAGGGCCCCAAGATGGGTGTAGCAAACACCATTTTTTCAAAATTGATTTGAAACCGCACAGATTTTTGATACCACCAGCGAAGCAAGGTGAGAAGAACAAAGATGCCAGCAGAAAGAGCGCCGGCCCAATGTCCCAACCAGAAGCTCAGATCGATCAAAAGTTGTGTGGCCCATGGCAAAGAGGCTCCCATGCTTTTGAAAACATCCTCAAAGACCGGTACGACCCAAAGCAATATGACCACCAAAACCAGTGCCGCAATGGTGAGAATACTCGCCGGATAAATGAGCGCATTTTTGAGTTTGGCTTTCAGGGCAGCTTGGGCCTCTAGCGTATCGGCTAAGCGATCCAAAATGCTGTCGAGGATGCCTGCAGACTCGCCCGCGGACAACAAACTGCAGTAATGCTGATTGAAGATTTGAGGGTGTTTTTGAAAAGCACTGTGCAGCGATTGACCTGCATTGACCTCATCGCGAAGTGTTTGCAAGGTTGCGCCAAAGGCCTTCTGCGTGGCCCGTGTTCCCACAATGCTTTGGCTCAGCAGTTCAAAAGCCTGCGAGAGTGGAATACCGGCACTCATGAGCGCTGACCACTGCCGAGTGAAAACGCTCAGTGTTTTGGCTGGGACTGACTTGCTTGGGTAAACGTTCGCAGGTGGCTTTTCTCGCCTGGCCAAGGCCCGAGACATTGCAGCATCAAGGGACATCGGTGTGCGCCAGAACTTCGGCCAAAGATGTGATGCCCAGGGAAGCCTGCAATAGTCCAGCATGGCGCAACGAGCAGACGCCTTCTTTTTCAGCTTGGGTGGCCAACTCTTGGCGACTGGCATTTTGCAAAATCAAATGCTGAAGAGCAGAAGTGATGGGCATCAATTGGAACAGTCCTATACGCCCCCAATAGCCTTTGTAGCACTGAGAGCAGCCTTCTGCCGAATAAAAATGGTGCTGCGCAGTGGCTTGATGGCTCATGGATTGCAAGCCTAATTCTTTGAGCAAGTGGGCTGAAACCACCATGGGTTTGCGGCAGTGCACACACAAGCGGCGAACCAAGCGTTGCGCAGAAATAAGACTGATACTGGATGCCAAGTTGTAGGAGGCCATGCCCATGTTTCGCAGACGCACCAAAGCACTGGGCGCGTCTTGTGTGTGCAAAGTAGACAAGACCAAATGCCCTGTTTGCGAAGCTTTGATGGCGATGTCGGCCGTCTCATGGTCTCTGATTTCACCCACCATCAAGATGTCGGGGTCTTGCCTTAAAAATGCACGCAGTGACGTAGCGAAATTCAGGCCAATTCTTTCTTTCACATTGACCTGATTGATGCCAGGGAGTTGAATTTCAGAGGGGTCTTCTACAGTGGCAATATTGACTTCGGCACGGTTGAGTAAATTCAGGCAGGCATACAAAGACTGAGATTTGCCTGAGCCTGTGGGGCCAGTGACCAAAATAAAGCCGTGCGGTTTTTGGATGGCATCGAGTAGTTTTTGCTTGTCCGATGGGTTGTACCCCAAATGATCCAAATTGAGTTTGGCCAAATCGCTTGATAAGACGCGCACCACAATTTTTTCGCCAAAGAGGGTTGGCAAAGTGCTCACCCGCAAATTAAGTCGCTGCGAATTTTCAAGTCCCAGATTCATGCGCCCGTCTTGCGGCAAGCGTTTTTCTGCAATGTCAAGGCGCGACAATACTTTGATACGGGATGCGATTTGGTCTTTGAACTCAAAAGGTGGCGCTGCAATTTCTTGCAGGACACCGTCTACTCGCAGTCGAACTCGGTAAAAAGTTTCGAATGGCTCAAAATGAATGTCTGAGGCTCGCAAAAGCGCTGCAATTTCCCAAGTTTGCTGCAGGTAGTGAACCACAGTTGCATCTGTGTAGGGGGGCGGGTTGCCGGATTGGATTTCCATCTGAGCGCCGTTTCATGAGAACTGGGCATTCAATGATGCTTGCAATAGGGCCATCGCGCGGTTCAATTTAGAAATGCAAGAACATGTACGCTGTTGTCCTCTTCCTCAAATTGGATGAAAATCAGGCATGGTTCAAAAACTGAACTGTGAGGAACTCATGAAATTCGTATTTTTATTGGTCACCTTGCTGGCATTGAATGCCCATGCAAGCGATCCCCCTAAAAAAGGGGATGACAAAAAATCCCAGGAACGATCGGCAGTACCAGAACGCATCACTCGGCCGAAATCAACGCCAGACTCTTTGCCTCAGCCAGTTGGGAAGAAGGAGGCAGGGGAGGTTTGTAGTAAGTTTGAATACAAAGAAAAGCCTGCCAAAATTGTTTGCTTGGACAAGGCAGTCGGGGAGAAGCCCAAAGCGGCCCCGAAATGAGACGAAAAAAAACCTACCGATTATTTCGGTAGGTTTTTTGGTTTTTGGAGTCTCAACAAAGAGACCCCTCACAATTTGCTTCCGCTTATTGGAACTTGATAGCACCCAAATTCACACCATTGGCGTAAGGGCCACCAACGGGGGTTGTTGACTGCATATTGGCTTGCAACAACTGAGCGTGAACTTCATTGACGCGCAGGGTTTTGAATGCGGTCATTGTGTTGGCAGAGCAACCAGTCACAGTCCAATTGGCATCGGTCAATGTGGAAGAGTAAGTTGGCACTGCACCATTGACTTGTGTTTTGCTAGTGCCAGTATTCACTTTTTCCGTCAATATCGTGATGGGAGTCTTGATGGTGGCAATGCAATCGGTGGTGGTCGATTTCAAGATGATGGTTGCTTTGCAAATGCCCACACATTCGGGGTTGGTTCCAAGTCCGACAGTCATCGATGTAGCGCCATCAATAGACCATGTTGTGGTGCCAGCACCTTTGACATAAACACCAACGCCAGCGCCAGCATTTGCTGGTGCACCAATGCCTTTGTAAACTGAATCGGTACCTACGCCAGACCACCAGTCGTTACCGCCTTGGTTCCAAGCGTAGCTTCCGGTCAAATTGTTACCAGGCAAAGCAGTACCTGCATTCGCAGGCGCATCACCGGCAACATATGAGTTTTGAGTTGCTGTTTGCTCTTGCACAACTGTTAATGCGGCGTATGGCAATGTGACAGTGACGCTGATAGCTGCTGAGGTCGCTTCCAAATAACTTGTATCAGCAGCTTTTTTGGCAGTGACTGAACAAGTACCAGCCGCAGTGGCAGACAAAGTGGAGCCTGAAACGGTGCAAGGACCAGACGCAACTGTGTAAGTCACAGCGCCTGAGCCATTGCCACCCGTCGTGCTCAAAGTGGAGCTACCGGATGTGAGAAATGAGCTTGGTGTTGCAACAGCTACCAGTGTGGCCTGCGCAACAGGTGGTGGGGTACTGGAGCCACCGCAAGCGGCTACGAGTGCTGCCACAGAAATTGAAGCTGCTGAAAGTAGCCACCGGTTTGAAATGAAATTCATGAGAGTCTCCAAATAATGACAGGTACAGATACGCATAGGGTTGAAAGCGCTATCTGAAAGCGCTTTCAAGATCATAAATTTGCCGTGTTTAATTTGCAATCAAATTAGCCTAGGGATTTTCCCTAGTGATGTTGCCAGTGCAACGGAGGGTTGAGTGGCTCGATGGTGAGCATTGAAGTGTTTTGACTAATTTTTATAAACACGAACGTGCTCAATTTGAAATTCCACTGGGAAAATACTGTCATCAACTTTGCCGCCTAAATCTCCTCCGATGGCAATGTTCATCAACAAGTATTGAGGTCGGTCAAAAGGCCAAGCCTGTGTATCTCCATTTTTGGGATTGATGTAGTTGAAATAAATACGATCGTCGACGCCGATGCTGATTTTTTCAGGCGTCCAGGTCAATTGGTAGTTGTGAAACGTGGTGCAGGCATCTGGTACTGAAGCGCTGAATGAAGCCGGTGGTGTGCCGCCTTGCCAGTTGTATTTTTTGGTGTGCACTGTTGCAAAAACCTCAGTTGGTTTGCTACCTACAAACTCCATGATGTCTATTTCACCATCGTCTGGCCACACCATGCCTCTGGAGCCACCAACACCCAAGGTCCAAATAGCAGGCCATGTTCCTTGTCCGCACGGCATTTTGGCGCGAATTTCAAAAAAACCATAAGTCCAACTGGCCAAACCGCGGGTCACTAAACGTGCCGATGTATAGTTTTGACCGCCATAATCTGCAGCTGTTGTGAGCCTTTCCTTGCGGGCCGTGATGATCAATTTGCCGTTTTCAACACGAGAGTTTTCTAGCCGATTGGCTGCGTAATATTGCTTCTCATTGTTATACCAACCCGCTCTATTGCGGTCAGTGTCAAAAGCCCATTTTTTAGGATCTGGTAAGCCGTTTGTTTCAAACTCATCAGACCAAACAAGGGTCCAACCAGGCTTGCTAGAAGGGTTGAGTGGCGATGTCTGCGAGACATTCACTGCAATTGTCGAAGGCTCAGAATTCTGAGAAACAACTTGATTGCCGCCCCCACATGAAGTTAGAGAAATCATTGTCAATCCTGCCAGCAGGCACAAAAATTTAATTCTCACGCAGCAACATTCCTGGTTGTACGATCATCGATTTACCATCACTGAATTGAACTTTCAGGTCGGCTTTTCCTGAGTTGAATGCCAAATATGTTTTGCGCCCAGTAGCGTCTTTGAAGACTGAATAAAAGATGGTGTTGGCTGTAACACTGAAATCTGGCACACCCATGTCGTTAAGGCTGTAGAGCCAGTGCAATGCGTGGCTCCGCGTGTCACCTAGCTCAAATGAGCCCCAACGTTTCCAAGAATCAAGGCCTTGCTTTGGATCGGCAAGTGCTAAGTATTTGGCAAAAATGTCTTGCCAAATATCAGGCGGGTTTGCATATTTCCCTCTTGCAGCATACAAGGCAGTTTCAGGTCCAAGTGTGGCCACGCTTCGCTTGACATGGTTGGGCGCTCTCCCAAGGTACGTACTGGCCGTGGTGATGGGAAGCAAGTTAATGCCTTTGATTTGTCGTGGTTCATCTGTCCACCAAGTGTTGTGTGAGTATTTGCCACCGAAGACCATGCTGACCTCAGCATTTTTATAGGCCTTTGGAAAAACAATACCGTGGCTGTCAAACCAGTAATGGTGAATGGCTTCAATCTCTGTTGTGTAGAGGTACAAGCCCAAATTTCTGAGCTGCGTATTGCCAGTTAGCTCGCCCCACTGAATGAGCCCTGCCCAGGCATTGATGGCTTCTGAAGATGACTCTTGATTGTTGCCATGCTCACCCAGTCCAACGCCCGATGCCCATGAGTGACCTTCGTAAGGATCAAAGTTTCTCAAGAAAGGAAAGTCCGCTCTACCCCGTTCGCTGGTAGCGATATCTGCAATGAGTAAATTAACCATCCCACCCCATTGCGAAGGGCTAGCCCAAGCTGGATCGCGCAAGGCAATGTCGGCCATTGTTCGGATCCAATAGCCGTAGTGAAAATGATGGTCATTCATTTGTGAAATGCTGAAATATTCTTCTGGATAGGCAATGACAGCACCAAGAGACTTGTCCAAATGAAAATAAGTTTTGTTGTCTTTGCCCGAGAACCACTTCTCAATTCGGGTCTTCAAGGTTGCCAACAATTGATCGCGTGCTGCCAAGTCGCCTTGCTGCTCAACGACATCCATGAGCTTGGCTATTCGCTGCAATCCCTTACCTTGCCAATAAGGCCCAACGCCAATTTCAAGCATCATGCGCCTGGCGTTTCTCACGTCTGTTTTAGTGACCTCACTCAGTTCTTTAGCCTGCAGAGGATTTTTCACGCCTGGCCAAAAGGGCACAAATCCGTTGTAAGTGAATTGAGTTGCAAATGAATTGCTTGCCAGCAATTTAATGGGCCCCCTGATGGTGTCATACGCAGGTCCCAATTTGTCAGTGACAGTGGCGTTTTGATGCCAATGATGTGGGTAAAGTCCTAGAAGTGGGCTTCTCTGTAAGCCCTCCATCATTTTGCTGCTCACATCAAATTGGGTTTTGACTTGGCTTTTGGCAGAATCGAACTCCCAACTTACTTTGGTGTCAGAAACGAAAGCGTATGCATGCTCTTGGAGCAATTTGAATGCAGCAATTGAAGAGTCGGGTAACGCAGCCAAAGACAGATAGCCTTTTCCCTCGGGCATTGACAAGGCCCAAGAGCGATCATTCATGACCTCCCACTTTGCACCTGTAGGGGCAAAAAGTGCAAAAAATTGACCGTTCACTTCTAAGACCAAATGGTGTGCTTTGAGTGCCAATGGTTGCCCAGAAAGACTCTCTATTTTTTTACCTTCCGCGGGTAAGTCGATCCGAAGATTGCCACGACTGACTTGAAAGTAAACATAAGGACTGCCATGGGTAACGGTGGCTAAAAGTTGATCTTGCCCCTGAGATTGGCTGATATCAATTGACCAATCGCTGGTGCGAGCAAGTTTGGCCTTGCCAAGTGACAAGGTTGAACTTGAAATTCGAAGAGGATTTTTGTGAGCGTAATGTATTTCGACGTCTTGCCTCTCAGTTGGCACAACCTCTTGTCTTGGCAAAGATACTTCGATGCCAGCCTCCGTTGGCTTGACACTCAAAGGATGAGCAAAGATTGCCTCAGGTTTGTCATGAAAAATGAGAGTTGAATACCATTGGTTGGTAGGCGCTGCCTTGGTCAATAAATCTGGGGTTCTATGGGGTGCGGCAGGGGGGCGCGGATCTTGCCCTTTTGGATTAAGGACATAACTCGCAGCGCCAATACTGACATTTTGGGAGTGCGCCGAAAGGGGCAATAAAAAGCCAAACAAACCAAATGCAGTCAATGTGCTTAAGGCCAAGTAACGTGTGAGGGTCATGTTCCTACCTATTTTGTCAATCTATCTTGAAGCATCTGAATCATAATGAAAGCGCTTTCAAAAAGCCAGACAAGCCCTAGAAAAATGGCGTTTTTTTGAAATTTAAGGGTAAACGAGGGTGAATGATCATTGACGGTCAATCTCTCACAATTTAAGATTATGAAAGCGCTTTCAAATTAGTGAAACTATGACACATCCAATCTTGCCAAATACCGCACGCCAAAGTACGCGGTTCCGATCCATCGCATTAGCCATTGTGCTTTTCTCGGGTGCTTCAAGTTATGCCATTGACTTTGGGCCAGAGGGAATGTTTAGCCTCACTGGATTTGCGAAATCAGAAGTTCGAAGAGGCAGTAACAATTGCAATGAATGCCAACTTTATCCACTCGAGAACAAACAAAGAATTTGGGCCGATGATTTGGTCGTAGGCAAGCCTTATGGCACAAGCAATTCAGATGTCACACTGTTTCAGCCATGGTTGGGCGTGAAATATGACCTAGGTCAGGGTTACAAATTCAATGGCTTGGTCAGCCAGAGATGGCGCGACGGAAAACATGACATTCCTGGCTTCTGGTATGAAAAAAATATAGCGATAAGTCATGACGACTATGGAAGTTTGAGAGTCGGTGCCATGACCACCCGAACATGGAGCATCGCGGACTATCCTTATGGCACCAACATTGGCGTGGCCAGTGTATGGGGATCAAGTGGCGCAGGATACGGCTTGCTGACAAAGGCGGTCAGATATACATCAAGAAAATTTGATGTCGCGCAAGGAGATTTGGTTGTTGAGGCCAGTTACGACCAAGGAAATCGTGATTTCAAAATTAACAAGCCAAAGTTTCTTGAACTTTATGCGCAGTATTACAAAGGCGATTTGGTCATTGACGCCATGTTCCAGGACACCCGAAATGGCAATCCTCAAGCTTGGAGTCAAGGACCCTTCACAAGCCTGACTCCAAATGTAGCCGACGATCCCAAGCTGGGCGGTTCTGGACAATCGATCGCCATGGTCATGGGCCGCTATCAACTTGATTCTCGAATTGAACTTTCTGGTGGCATTCGCATCAATCGCTGGAGTGGTGCATATGCAGTTATCACAGTTCCTGGTGCACAAGCTCAGTGGAATAACATGTTCAATGTCGATTGGAACGGCCAACTCAATGGCGTCCCCAATCCTGGTTATGCCGCAAGAACAGTAGACACCATGCTTGGCGCTCGGTACAGAATGGGGCAATGGACCGCACATACCGGCCTGACATATCTAGGCAAAGCCAATACTTCAAATCCCAGTGAGCGAGGACAAAGCAATGCTGCTCTGATCAATACATTGGGTCTGGGTTATGAAGTTCGNCAAGGCTTCCAAGTTTATGGCTTTGTTGGCATCGTTAACTATGCACGAATTGGCTTAGCTCCAATGTCAATGCCCTCTAACACTGCATTCACCAACGTCGATTCGCGAGTTACTCGCACAGGCAATTGGGCGGGTTTAGGCGCAGTTTACGTGTTCTAAATTGAAGGGACACAAGCATGAATAACTTTGAAAAATTGAACATGAAGAATTTGATCAAAAGCTACCTATCCTTATTGATGGCTGCGAGTATGGCTTTGGTATTGATTGGTTGTGGCGGGGGAGGAGTCGTCCCTTCCAATGGCGTACAAGTAAGAGCTTTAAGTGCAGATTTTGGCACTCGAAAAGCTGTTTCTTATTCTCCTTATCGCAGTACCAGCACCGACGGAAATAATTTTCAAAATGAAGTGGTAACCACCGCCAATGTCTTGCAAGATTTGCGTTTGTTACAAGATGGTGGTTTCACACTCATTCGCTTGTTCAACAGCAGTGATGCAATGGCCAAAGTGATATTGGAGACCATTAAAAATAACAATCTGGATATCAAAGTGATGCTTGGTGTCTGGATCCAATCCGGAAACCCTGGAGGGATCAACGAAGCAGAAATTGCCAGAGCGGTGAGCCTAGCCAACAACTACAAAAGTATCGTTTTGGCTTTGAGCGTGGGCAACGAAACGATGGTCAATTGGTCATTCAATCCAGTGTCTGTAGCCGACATGGTCAAATACATCAACGCTGTCCGTAGCCAAGTCACGCAACCAGTGACCACCGATGACAATTGGGCATTTTTTGCAAAGGCAAACAATAACCAAGAACCAAAAGCTATCTTGAATGCGGTTGATTTTGTGGCAATGCATACTTATCCACTGGCAGACTCAGTGCATGACGCTAACAAATGGAACTGGCAGCAAACTGATAAAGCAGCTAATTTGCGCGCAGAGGCAATGATGGATGCCGCTATTGCAGCCGCAAAAAGTGATTTCAATGCGGTAAGGTCTTACATGGACAGCCTCGGCTTAACCAACACGCCCATTGTGATTGGAGAAACAGGCTGGAAGGCAGTAGCGTCTGGCGGTGAAAATTACCGAGCACACCCTGTTAATCAGAAAATGTATTTTGAACGTTTAACGGCTTGGAGCAACTCCAGCGCAGCTGCAAAACCAAAGAGTATTTTCTATTTTGTGGCCTTTGACGAACCTTGGAAAAAAGCCGACGACAAATGGGGGCTGTTCAATGTCGACCGTAAGGCGCGTTATGTTGTGCAGTCACTCTATCCAAATAGCATTTGGGAATCCGGTGCTTACACATCTGCAGATGCCCTTTACTTTATTCCCACACAGAGTAACGGCACCATCACTGCCAATCGATACACTGTTTTCTCGGACATCAATACCGCAGGTGAAGTCAGGCCTTCGGAGTCAATTTTGTGGGTTGGCTGGGACAACCCAGCAACTGCTTATGCGGGAAGCAGCTCTCTCAGCTTTGCAACTGGAGATGGGCCCAATTCATTAGAAATCACACCCGCACCTACAAGCTGGGGCTGGGGCATGATTGCGGCCTTGCAAACTTCTGCAGATGACCTTTCACAATTTGCCACAACAGGTAAGTTGAATTTCAGCATCAAGACAACGTATCCAGGAAAAATTGAGTTTGGTTTTTTAACAGGTACCACAACCGCGGGCAGTGCTTACGATGTTTACCTCACAGTTGATCCCGCCAATAATCCATATGGTTATGTCAATGATGGAACTTGGCGCAACGTTTCCATACCTATCAGCGCCATAACGCCTCGCGGCGCCATGGCCTATGGCATGACCGATGCCAGTAAGTCAAAACTAGATTTAAGCAAAGTGACTAACCCATTGGTCATTGCCGACAGGTATGAAAAAACAGGCAAGTCAAACAACTCGAATGACAGAACTAAGATCTACATTGACAATGTGTATTGGTCAAAATAAGAGTTAAGTGGATACAAGAAAGCCCTGAGATTGCAAATGCACTCTCAGGGCTTTTTCAATCAGCAGATCAGTTGACTCGATGACTTTTTGAGTCAAACCCCAGAATGTGGCTCTTGTTAAAAAACAAACCAATCGAATCATGACTTTTGAATTTTTTGTCAGAGTTCATTTTGACATTGATCAAGTTTGTTAAACCATTAACTTGGCAGTGATAAATGGAAGAGTCGCCTAAATGTTCAGCCAGTACCACGGTGGCTGGTAGCCCTTGAGCAGCCTCAACAATGTCAATGTGTTCTGGTCGAAAAGCAATGCAATGTGGCTTTGTTGAAAAATTTTCTGAATGCAAATTCCACCAAGCCTTTAGCTTTTCAGAGGCCATATTGAAATTAGGCTTCTCAATCAAGTTTATGCGAGGCGAACCTAAAAAACTGGCCACAAATTGATTGCAGGGTTGCTCATACAGTGACAAAGGTGAACCCAACTGCTCTATGTTCCCATTGTTAAAAACTGCAATTCGATCGCCCATAGTCATAGCCTCAACTTGATCGTGCGTGACATAGATCATGGTGGTGCCTAATTCTTTGTGCAATCTTGAAAGCTCGATGCGCATGTTGACGCGCAACGCAGCATCAAGGTTGGACAGCGGTTCATCAAAGAGGAAGACTTTTGGTTTTCGAACAATGGCTCGACCAATTGCAACACGTTGACGCTCACCCCCCGATAGCTCTTTGGGAAATTTCTTGAGCATCTGATCAATGCGTAAAACCTCTGCAGCCTGACGGACTTGAAGTTGGCGTTCTTTTTCTTTGATGCCAGACATTTTGAGAGAAAAGCCCATGTTCTCTTCAACCGTCATGTGAGGGTAGAGTGCGTAGTTTTGAAATACCATTGCAACACCCCTGTCGGCTGGGTGTGTGTGCGTTACCTGAACACCGTCTATGGTGAGATCACCAGAACTAATTTCTTCGAGCCCAGCAATCATGCGCAATGTTGTTGACTTTCCACATCCAGATGGACCTACAAAGACCAAAAACTCGCCATCATGAACTTCCAAATCGATGCCGCGAATAACTTCATTTCGGCCATAAGATTTGTGCAGATTTTTAAGTACAACATGTCCCATGAACTTAATTTCCTAGAACGGTCACTGCGGGTTCGTTGAGCTTATTTGAATTTAACCCTGGTAATGGAGTCCCTTGCTTTAGAAACTCTCTGTACCAAAGTGCACTGTCTTTCAGAACTCGCTTTTGTGTCTCGTAATCGACGTGAACGATGCCAAATCTCTTTTCATAGCCACTGGCCCATTCAAAATTGTCCATCAAGCTCCACACCATGTAAGCCTCTACTGGTACGCCTTGCTCAATGGCATCTGACAGTGCTCTGATGTGCTGCTGCAAGTAATCAACGCGATTTTTATCGTGGACGCTGCCGTTGACTATTTTGTCTTTGAACGCTGCGCCATTTTCTGTGATGTAAATGGCAGGCAGTGGATAGTCGCGATGCATTCGAACCAGCAATTCTGTTAAGCCTTGTGGATAGACTTCCCATTGCATGTCTGTTACCGGTAAACCGCTTTTCTGCACGTCCCATGGATCAGTCGCGCTAACCACTGATCTGGAGTAATAGTTAACCCCTAAGAAGTCTAGTGGCTGTTGAATGTGAGCCATGTCGTTTGACTCAATTTGAGGGGCATCACTGCCCAAGAAATCCAAAACATCGGCAGGATATTCTCCCTTGAACAGTGGATCCATGTACCAGCGAAGCAGTCGTCCATCTTCCAGTTTTGTTTTTTGTTTATCTTCAGTTGATTCAGTTGCAGAATGCATTGGCGCTAAATTCAAAACAATCCCAAGCTTGGCGGTTTGACGCTCAGCGCGCAGTGCTTGCAAAGCCAAACCGTGACTCAACAACAGATGGTGCGAAACTTGTGTCGCTACGCCTCTGTGTTTAATCCCTGGCGCAAATATGCCTGTTTCATGGCCAAGATGTGCAATGACCCAAGGTTCGTTGTGTGTTGTAAACGATTGGACCCGATCACCCAAGCGACTAGCCACGGTTTGCGCATAGTCTACGAAGCGATGGACTGTTTCACGGTTAGCCCAACCACCCATTTGCTGCAGCGCATCCGGAAGATCCCAATGGTTGAATGTGACTGATGCCGCTATATTTTTTTCAAACAATGCATCGATAACGCGATCATAAAAATCTAAACCTTTTGAATTCCATGCCCCCTTGCCTGTTGGTTGAACGCGAGGCCAAGAAATGGACATTCGATACGCATTGACGCCCAAATCTGAAATGATTTGAATATCGTCTTGCCAATTGTTGTAGTGGTCACAAGCAACTAGACCATTGCTGGCATCTGCAATCGCGCCTGGTTGCTCGCAAAACCGATCCCAAATTGAAGGACCTTTGCCATCAGATCGACCGCCACCTTCAATTTGAAATGCAGCCGTGGCAACGCCCCAAATAAAATCTTTTGGAAACTTTTTTATGAGCATTGCATTATTTAAATCAGACATGTGCTTTGAATTTCAATGGTGTAAAAAAATGGTGTTACTTAACAGCGCCTGACGTTAAGCCTTCTATCAATCGCTTGGATGAGAAAGCAAACAAAATGAGCAGGGGAACGGTTGCGATTGCAGAGCCAGCCATCAATGCCCCCCACTCTGTATCTACCGGGCTTTGCATGCTTCTCAGCGCCAATGGCAATGTGTACATTTCAGGGGAACGCATGACCACCAATGGCCCAATAAAGTTATTCCACGAAGCAATGAATGTAATCAGGCCGAGCGTACCCAATGCAGGCTGCAATAAAGGCAGAACGATCCGTGCATAGATCCCTAGCTCTGAGCAACCGTCCATTCTGGCGGCCTCAATCAGTTCTCTAGGAATGGATGTCAAAACAAATTGGCGCATTAGAAAAATTCCAAATGCGCTGGCGGCACCAGGGATGAAAAGAGCATGGGGCTGATCAATCCAACCCAGCACATCCATGATCATGAAGGTAGGAATCATGCCCAAAAAAGAGGGTATGAGCATGGTCCCCATGACCAGAAGAAATAGGGGTTTTTTAAACTTGAACTCAAACATGGCGAATGCATAACCCCCCATGGAGCAAAAGATCAACGTCAATGCAGTAGACGCCAATGCAATGTAGAGACTCCAGCCAAGACTGTTCCAAAAATGAATTTTTTCAGTCAATATTTTCAGATTTTCAAAAAATGCAGTACCAGGCCATAGGGGTGGGGGCAGTGTGAAAATTTCGGATTTAGTGTGTGTGGCAAATACAAACATGAAATAGAACGGCGCAAGCATGATCAGGCTACCCAAACCCACCATGACATATGCCGTCACTACGCTGACTGAATGACTACCTTGCAATCGACGGCTTTCAGTCATCATGTTTCTCCCCTCTTAGGTTTGAATGCCAAGTTGGTCAACCAAGTGAGGACAGCCACAAAAACAAAAAGAATCCAGGATAAAGCGCTGGCTGTTCCGAAATCATTGAAATCAAAAGCAGTCCGATACATGTACATGGCNGTGGTCATGCCAGATTGATCACTGCCGCCACGGCCGCCAGTCAAAATGAAGGGCTCTTCAAACAATTGCAAACCACCAATCAGAGTCAAAGTCACACCAAAATAAATCATTGGTTTGAGACTTGGCAGGGTGATGTACCAAAACTGATTCCAACGACTGGCACCATCCATGGTTGCTGCTTCATACATGTCCTTCGGAATTGTTTGAAGTGCAGCCAAGTACAAGACTGTGTTGAATCCGACATATCGCCAAAACACCACAAATGAAATTGCAGGCTTGATGAATTCAGATTCACCTAACCAATCAATGGGTTGTTGCGGAAAAAAACTACCAATCAAAGGCAGTTGGGCCGCACCAGCAATCACCTGATTGATCAGTCCGTAGTCAGTTGAGAACAAGGTGCTGAACATCATGGCAATGGCCACAGTGGAAGTGATGTACGGTAAAAAATAGGCCCCNACAGTGGCATTGCGTGTGCGCTTGAACTGAGCATGAATGACGCAAGCTAGCGGAATTGCAATGAGATGTTGAGGAATTCCAGACACTGCAGCAAGCCAAAAAGTGTTCTTGATTGATTTCCAAAACCATTCATCTTCTAGTGTGAAAATAAAATTATCAAGGCCTACGTAAGACATGTTGGCCAAGCCAGATGTAGGCTCCCAACTTTGAAATGCCAGAAACAAAGAGAACAGAAGCGGAAACAGTCCAAAGATAAAAAATAAAAGAACAAAAGGTGCCAGTAAAACGTACGGCACAAGTTTGGGGTGGAGTCGCCAGCGAGGACGGCGCTGAAGTTTGGGGGATATTGGGGTCATGGAGTTAACGCCGTGCACGACGCTCCAGCAAACGGTCTGCATCTTTCAATGCCAAGCGTATATCCTTGCCTTGATTGAGCACTTTGTCGAGCTCTGTGTTGATCACTTCATCGGCAAAAGTATCCAGTCGATGAACTTTAGGCGCTTGAATATGGCGCGTGGCTTCGCGCCATAAAATTCGAGCCTTTTGCTGTCCAAGAAAAGCGATAGGTTCATTGAAAAAAGCATCGTTGTGAACACTGATCAGTGCAGGAAAAGCGTCTTGTGATTTGAAGGCTTCNAACTGACGATCAGGATTGAGAGTCATCAATTGAATCAGATCCCAGGCAAGCTCTTTTTGTGTAGCAGNTTTCGGAATGGCATAGAAGCTTCCGCCCCACGCTGCCCAGGTATTTTCAGGTAACTGNGANGCACGCCANAGTCCCTTTGTTTCAGGTGCAAGCCAGTTGTTGAGATGTCCTGCAATCCATGCGCCAGACATTTGAGTGGCAACATGACCTCGTCGAAAACCTTCTGCCCATTCGTTAGACCATGCGCTGATTTTGCCGTCCAATTTGTTGTCTCGAATTCGTTTGGCCAACTCAAAAGCCTTTACAAATCGTTCGGTGGTAACAAGAGAATGACCTGCCGCATCAAAATACAAACCTTCGCCTGACTTAACGCCGCCACGAATAATCAAATCTTTCACATCTCGAGCATGGGCTACGAGGTAGGCGCCAGTTGATTTTTTGATGACAACCCCGGCTTTGATGTAACTGTCCCAACTGTTTGTTAGGTCGGCTTCTTGCAGTCCTGATTTCAGCAATAAGTCCTGCCTGTAAAGCAAGGTGCCAGGACCTATGTCTGTTGGTATGGCAACCAAGCGACCCGTTGAAGATTTGGCTTGGTCAATTGAAAATGCAACAAACAAATGCTTCGATTCGTTCAAGTTGTAAGGCGGGGCACCAAGGTCTTCAAGTCCACCCCCAGTAGCAAAGCGGGCAACGTAGCTTGACTCTAGAACCATCACATCCGGCGGTTTGGATGAGGTAGACAAAGCGGTGGTCATTGCAGTGTGGTGATCGGCGTACGCTCGACTGATCACTTTGACTTGAACGCCTGGGTGTTTTTTCTCCCATGCGGGCAATGCTGCTTTGATAATACTGTCAACCGCAGGATAGGCGGCCACAGTTAACACTTTCTGAGCATGTGCACAGAGTGTCAGATGGCTTAGCAAAACCGCTATGACAACAGATCGTATATTTGCAAACATTGTGGAAAGACGAAACTCAGGCGCAAATTGACCAATGCGATGCACTGAAAGCAACTCATGAAAGCGCTTTCAAGAATTATAGTGACCGCNGTCAAATTGGGTCAAAGGGTTATCCCTAGCCCTTATGGCTGAGCTCAATCAAGGCTTGGCTGTCGATTCCCGAACGATCAACTTGGGTGCAGGCATGACAGCTGTTGGCTTGGTGTCTGCCAACATTTGCAAAATGGCAGAAGCGGTTAAGCGGCCTAGTTCGTAAGCAGGTTGATGGATTGTGCTCAAAGGCGGCGCAACGTAGATGGAATGGTAAAGATCATCAAAGCCAATGAGGGACACATCTTCGGGAATTTTGAGACCCTTGCGATGCAAGCTCAGAGCTGCGCCATATGCCATTTGGTCATTGGCAGCAAAGAGTGCTGTAAATTTGCGTCGGTTTGAAAGAAGTTGATCCGTGGCATTGAGGCCCCCATCGACTTGGTAGTCGCCTGACACCACCAACTGCGGGTCAAATGGAATGCTCGCATTTTTGAGCGCTGTGGTGTAACCCCGAAATCGCTCATTGGCATCAGGATGTGCGGCATCCCCCGAAATAAAAGCAATTTTGCGATGGCCTAAAGAAATCAAATGCTCAGTGGCTAAAACGCCGCCTGCAAAGTTGTCGAAGTTAAGGGCAAAGAGACCGCCACCTTTGATATTGCGCCCCGTGACGACGATTGGTAAATGTTTGGCAGCGTTTTTAAGTGCTTGGTCACTCAAGCGGCCGTTTAAAACGATCAACCCATCAACACGGCGCGATCTGAGGACATCAATGCAACGGCCTTCAGTCACGGGGTTCCAATGGGCGCTCACAAACAAGGGACTGTAGCCAGCACTGTCGAGTTCATCTTCAATACCGCGCAGAGCAGGGCCATAAAAGGGACTGTCTATGGCTTGCGTAACAACGCCAATGCTCAAAGTGCGTCCACCAGCAAGGCCTCTTGCTACAGGGTTGGGAACAAAACCTAACTCTGCAATAGCTTCATCAATGGCTTTTCTCTTTTCATCGCTGACAACGGCAGTACCGTTGAGGATACGAGAAACAGTGCTTGGTGAGACGCCAGCCAGCTTGGCAACACGCTCAAGTGTGACGGGGCCAGACTTGATATTTTCGGCGCGCTTGTTTTTCATAATTTAAGTAAGTTTCAAAATAGAACTTATCATGAAAACGCTTTCACAGCAATCATGTGAGGAGGCTAAGTGACTTGAAGTTATTGTCATCCTGATGATCAAGTCATGACTTCATTGATGCATAAATTGCCATCAATTGGCCAAACCCACAAATACGTTTTGCACATCGTCATTGCCGTCAATGCCGGCAAGGAAATTTTCCACTTCTTCCAGTTGCTCTGCAGACAGATTGGCAGGATCGATTGGGTTTTTAGGTTTGTATCCTAATTTGTTAGATAAGACCGTAAATCCATGGTCTGGCAGGGCTTTGCTAACCAGATCTAAATCTGTCGGGTCCGTGATGAACACAGTCACGCCGTCTTCATCGGCCACTTCGAAGTCTTGTGCGCCTGCTTCAATGGCAGCCAGTTCTGCGTCTGCATTGGCTTGAGCAGCTTCTGCTTCAATCAATCCGACGTGATCAAAATCCCAAGAGACCGAGCCAGAAGTGCCCAGCTGACCTTTTCGAAACAAAACACGAACTTCAGATGCTGTGCGGTTGAGGTTGTCGGTCAGTGCTTCGACCATCACAGGAACTTGATGCGGAGCAAACCCTTCATAAATGACACGCTCAAAATTGACGGGGTCACCCAAAAGGCCAGCTCCTTTTTTGATGGCACGTTCAAGCGTGTCTTTGGGCATAGACACTTTTCGGGCTTGCTCGACCACCAGTCGGAGCCGAGAGTTGGCAGCAGGGTCGGCCCCACTTTTGGCAGCCATCATGATGTCTTTGGCCAGACGTCCAAAGAGTTTGCCTCTAGCGTCTGCGGCTTGCGCCTTGCCTTTTGCTTTCCACTGCGCGCCCATGGGGAGTACTTTCTCTGTGAGGGTGTAAGCTTGTCATTTTAAGACATGCTAAGACATTCCTTAGGCGCCTCAAGTTCACAGTCTGAAGACTCACACAGTGATATCGACGTTGCCGCCCTTGGCCTGGCCAGTTGGTTTGACCTCCTGTCTGGTCACTTCTCGCTGAGCCTCTGTTCTTGGTGTTGGCGCTTCTTTTTTCTGCTCTGTTTGAACGGGACGTTCTTGTTGCACCCGAGGGGTGTCGGGGCGATTGTTGGCGGGACGAATTTCTGACATGATGAAACTTCCTTGAAATTGATGTGGGAATTTAGGGCGCTTCGACAAATGACATTGTCAAGCAAATTAAGATTNAACNGGCATCATTTGTCTGAAAGCACCTTGTGAAAATCGCCATCCAACTTTTATGAAATTGCTCAAAAAATGCTTGGTCGTTGGCGTTTCGGCATGTATTTATTACCTGTCTTTGCTCATCAATGAGTGGGTCTGGGGCGAACCCGGTTTTTCCTTTGATGTGCACTGGGTGTTTTTCCCAAGCGGCATCAGGTTTGTTCTGGTTCTCCTGGCATTGGAGTCTGGGGCTTTGGGCATTGCATTGGGCGGTATTCTTTGGATCTATCAAGATCACCCCGAATTGGGTCTTCATTTTGCTTTGATNACTGGGTGTATTGCAGGGCTCTCGCCGTTGCTGGCTCGCCAACTCAGCGTGATGTTTCTGGGTTTAGACCGTGAATTTAAAGTGGTCTCCCCCATGACCTTGNTGAAGATTTCACTGCTTTTCGCTACGCTGAGTGCGTTTTTGCATCAACTTTGGTTCTACACCTTGGGACTCACGGAAAGCTGGCTCTTAAGTTTCAGTGTCATGGCATTGAGCAATTGGGCAGGAACCTTGTTGGTCTTAATGACCTTCAAGTTCATGGTTCAAAGACTCCCTAGCCCTTCAGCAGATCGACAAAATTTTTGAATTTCAATTCCTCATCAAGCTATTCATCATGAAACAAATCTACTTGCGATATTTGGTGTTGGCAGAAACTTTGCGCAAATCGAACATTGATCTTTCAGGGATCGACGATATAGGCAAAAAATTACTCGAGACCATTGCNATTAAAAGTGCACAAGGACAGCCTTTGGTCGTGACGCAAACCATGGAGTTGAGTGACATTGCCAGCCCCGCCACCATCCACAGGCGCATTGAGATTTTGAAAAAAGCGGGACTGATTAAGGTCATGCAGACTGAGCAAAATCAAAAGGTCAAATTTTTGGTGCCCACCCAAGCGAGCATCGACTATTTTGAGAAGCTGGGCAAACTCATGACCTCAGCTCTTCGCGCCTAACTCCCTCAGGCATGCCGCAAGCTCTTCCCACCTTCGAGGATGTTCTGGCTGCAGCAGCAAGGCTTGAAGGCGTCGCACTCAAGACGCCCGTTCTTCGGTCTCGTACTTTGGATGATCGACTGCAAGCACAGGTTTTTGTGAAGTGTGAAAACTTCCAGCGCATGGGGGCTTTTAAGTTCAGAGGCGGTTTCAATGCCTTGGCCAAATTAAGCGATTCGGAAAGACGAGCTGGTGTGGTTGCGTATTCATCGGGCAATCATGCGCAAGCAGTGGCTTTGTCGGCAAAAATCCTCCAAATCCCTGCCACCATTTTCATGCCACATGACGCTGCTCCTGCAAAGTTGGCAGCCACCCAAGGCTATGGTGCCAAGGTCATTGCTTATGACCGCTATAAAGAAGATGCCAATCTCCTTGCAACAGAGCTTTCCCTTTCTAAAGGGCTNACCTTCATCCCTCCCTTTGATCATCCCGATGTTTTGTCAGGCCAAGGCACTGCTGCGCTTGAATTGTTCAATGAAGTCGGTGCATTGGATGCGCTGTTTGTGTGCTTAGGCGGCGGCGGGCTATTGAGTGGAAGCGCACTGGCCGCGCAGGCGCTATCGCCTGGTTGCCAAATTGTGGGGGTAGAGCCAGCTGCGGGTAATGATGTACAGCAATCTTTGAGAAAAGGAGAGCGCGTCAAAATTGCAACGCCAGTGACCATTGCTGATGGCGCCCAAACGCCCATGGTGGGTGCCATCACGTTTGAGATCATCAAAGCCTTGGTGNATGACATTCACACCGTGACGGATGAACAACTTGTCCAAACCATGCGTTTTTATGCCGAACGCATGAAGATGATTGTGGAGCCAACAGGATGTCTTTCCTTGGCAGCGGCCTTTCAAGCCAGTGCTTCAATCAAAGGTCAAAAAGTGGGCGTGATCATCAGCGGTGGCAATATTGACATGGCCAGATTCTCGCAATTGATGTCGGCCTATCCTTCAGGCGATTAAGTTCGCCGCTCTAGCAGTTGGGACGCCAGCGCAACCAAAGCGTCTTTGTAGGGGCCATCTGGCAGGTATTGAGCCGCATCAACGGCGCGCTGCGCCTCAGTCATGGCCGCCTTGCGGCTGGCTTCAAGGGCTCCCGTTTCACGCACGATGGCAATGACGCTGCTNAGCTGGTCAACAGAGCCTGTTTCGATGGCTTGTTGAATGAGCGCTCGTTGTTCTGCCGTCCCTTTTTGCATGGCCAAAATAAGTGGCAAGGTAGCTTTGCCTTCCCGCAAATCGTCNCCGAGGTTTTTGCCCATTTCGGCGGNATTGCCCTCGTAATCCAAAACATCGTCAATGACTTGAAAAGCAGTTCCCAGGGCCTGACCATAGTTTGCGCAAGCTTCTTCCAGCTCAGGCGAAGCCTTCGCCAAGATGGCTGCCAAACGCGTGCTGGCCTCAAACAATTTGGCGGTTTTAGACCGAATGACGTGCAAATAGGCGGCTTCGTCTAAAGAGGCATCGTGCATGTTCATTAACTGTAGAACTTCACCCTCAGCAATGATATTGGTGGCATCGGCCAAAACTTGCATGATGCGCATGCTGCCAGCATCCACCATCATTTGGAAAGCTCGGGAGTAGAGGAAGTCACCCACCAACACACTGGCTGGATTGCCAAAATTCTCATTGGCTGTNGGCCGACCTCGTCTTAAAGTCGACTCGTCCACCACGTCATCGTGCAACAAAGTTGCCGTGTGGATGAATTCGACAACGGCTGCCAAACTGTATTTGTGCGCTTCTTGGTAGCCCAGTGCGCCACTGGTCAGAAGCAAAATGACGGGTCGAAGGCGTTTGCCACCCGCAGAAATAATGTATTGGGCCACTTGCCCCACCAGCGGCACGCCAGAACTCAGACGTTTGGCAATGACTTCGTCAACCCGAGCCATGTCATTTGCCACCAAGGCCAAAGCGGAGGCTGGAGAGGCTAGATGAGGTGCGGCGGAGGTGGGCAAAATGTCTTTGGTCAACAAAATTCGTGGGCAGAACCCCCAAAAAACCTGCGTTGAAGGGTGAATTTCTGTGCGTGAGCCTGATTATAGAGAGCCAAAACGCAACTGGGATGACTCAAATATTAGAAAAAGGGGGCTTGGCAAGCCCCAAAAGACCGTGCTAAAATCCGCGGTTCCTTAGGGTTCGTCCTAGGGAACATCCATTCCAGATATCAAAAAATATCAAAAAGGTCATTATGTACGCGGTCATAAAAACCGGCGGCAAACAGTATCGTGTTGCTGCTGGCGAAAAAATTAAAGTAGAACAGATTGCTGCGGACGTGGGCCAGGAAATCGTGATCGACCAGGTTCTGGCAGTCGGAAACGGCGCAGATCTGAAGGTTGGCACGCCCCTGGTGTCCGGCGCAACAGTTACTGTCACAGTGTTGGCACATGGCAAGCACGACAAAGTGCACATCTTCAAGATGCGCCGTCGCAAGCACTATCAGAAACGTCAAGGTCACCGTCAGCAGTACACAGAACTGCAAATCGGTGCAATTGCAGGCTAAGGAGCTAGGTCATGGCACAGAAAAAAGGCGGCGGCTCTACGCGAAACGGGCGCGATTCCAAGCCCAAAATGCTCGGTGTGAAGGCTTTCGGTGGTGAACTCATCAGCGCTGGCTCCATCATTGTTCGTCAACGTGGCACCAAGTTCCATGCTGGCACCAATGTCGGCATCGGCAAAGACCACACATTGTTCGCTTTGGTTGACGGCCACGTGTCGTTCGGCATCAAGGGTGCTCTGAACAAGCAAATGGTGAATGTGACTGCTGCTTAAACAGCGTCAGCCATTGCGCAAAGAGCCCCGCCGAGTCGGGGCTTTTTTGTTCCAGTGCTCAAATTTAGAATAGTCAAGCTGGCATAGAAACCGGATCCATCATGAAATTTGTTGACGAAGCCTACATTGACATCGCCGCGGGCGATGGCGGGAACGGCTGCGTTTCGTTCCGGCANGAAAAGTACAAAGAGTTTGGNGGCCCCAANGGCGGCGATGGCGGCCGTGGTGGCCACGTGTTTGCAGTAGCCGACCCCAACCTCAATACCTTGGTCGATTTCCGCTTTTCACGCAGGCACGAAGCCAAGCGTGGCCAGCATGGCATGGGCTCCGACATGTTTGGTGCCATGGGCGACGATGTCACACTCAAAATGCCAGTGGGCACCATCATCACCGACGCCGAAACGGGCGAGGTTTTGTATGAGTTGCTCAAGCCGGGCGAGGTCATCATGATTGCCAAGGGCGGTGATGGTGGCTTTGGCAACATGCGCTTCAAAAGCGCCATCAACCGTGCGCCACGCCAAAAAACACCTGGCTGGCCCGGCGAGAAAAAAGAACTCAAGCTGGAGTTGAAAGTTTTGGCCGATGTCGGCTTGCTGGGCATGCCCAATGCGGGCAAGTCCACGCTCATTGCCGCTATATCCAATGCGCGCCCCAAAATTGCAGACTACCCCTTCACCACTTTGCATCCCAATTTGGGTGTGGTGCGCGTAGGCCCCGAGCAAAGCTTTGTGGTGGCCGATGTGCCAGGGCTCATTGAAGGCGCCTCTGACGGTGCTGGTTTGGGCCATTTGTTCTTGCGCCATTTACAGCGCACCCGTTTGCTCTTGCACATCATTGACTTTGCACCCTTCGATGAAGCGGTCGATCCTGTAGCGCAAGCCAAGGCCATTGTGGGTGAGCTTAAAAAATACGACAAAGCTTTGTATGACAAGCCACGCTGGTTGGTCCTCAACAAGCTTGACATGGTGCCTGCCGAAGAGCGGGAAGCACGTGTCAAAGATTTCATCAAGCGCTTTAAATACAAAGGCCCTGTGTTTGAAATTTCCGCCCTCACGCGGGAAGGTTGCGAGCCTTTGATCAAGACCATTTTTCAACACATCAAAGCTCAGCAAGTACAAGAGCAAGAGCCGGTCTACATTGACCCTCGCTTTGTCGAAGAACCGCCGCCATGAGCCAAGCCTTCTCGTCCACTGTTCTGCGCGATGCGCGCCGCATCGTGGTCAAGGTTGGCTCCAGCTTGGTCACCAATGAAGGTCGCGGTCTAGACGAAGCCGCCATTGGTGAATGGTGCCGCCAAATGGCGCTGCTGGCCAAAGAAGGTCGCGAGGTCATCATGGTCTCCAGTGGTGCCATTGCGGAAGGTATGAAGCGTTTGGGTTGGGCCACACGGCCTCAAGAAATTCATGCCTTGCAAGCTGCGGCTGCAGTGGGGCAAATGGGTCTGGCCCAAATGTACGAAACCAAGTTGCGCGAAAACGGTTTGGGCAGTGCGCAGGTGCTGCTCACGCATGCCGACTTGGCCGATCGCGAACGCTATTTGAATGCTCGTTCTACCTTGCTCACTTTGTTGCAGCACAAGGTCTTGCCCGTGATCAACGAAAACGACACGGTGGTGAATGACGAAATCAAGTTTGGCGACAACGACACCTTGGGCGCCTTGGTGGCCAATTTGGTTGAAGCCGACGCCCTGGTTATCCTCACCGATCAAAAAGGTTTGTACACCGCCGACCCACGCAAAAATCCGGAAGCTCAATTCGTGCACGAAGCGCGCGCAGGCGATCTCAGTTTAGAAGCCATGGCTGGCGGAGTGGGCTCGAGCATTGGCAGTGGTGGCATGATTACCAAGATATTGGCTGCCAAACGTGCTGCGGGCTCCGGCGCTTCTACCGTCATTGCCTGGGGCCGCGAACCCGATGCCCTCATTCGTTTGTGCAAAGGCGAAGCCATTGGCACCTTGCTTGTGGCGCAAACTCAGAAGCAGCAAGCCCGCAAGCAGTGGATGGCCGATCATTTGCAATTGCGGGGGGCGGTTACCGTCGATCCAGGCGCCGCTGCCAAAGTGCAAGCTGAAGGCAAGAGTTTGTTAGCCATTGGCATGACCCAAGTCGAGGGTGATTTTTCTCGCGGCGATGTGATTGCCATTCGAGATGTGAACGGCTTAGAAATTGCCCGTGGCTTGGCCAATTACGCCAGCGCCGAAGCCCGCTTAATTTGCCGCAAACCTTCTACCGAGTTTGAAGCTTTGCTGGGCTACATCGCTGAGTCTGAGTTTGTGCACCGCGACAACCTGATATTGACGCGTTAATCTTTCAAATCGTTTTGCGGATCGGGATCAAAACTGCCGCCTGGAGGCAGCTCCATGTGGATTTGGGTTTGCATCAGGCCAAATTGAACAGTCATGGAAACTTCGCCGCCTGTCTGGCTGGGGGGTGCCGTGTTGGGGCTTTCGTTTCGAGGCCTGGAGGGGCCGCGATAAGACCTGCCGCGGTTGTCATAGCGTGGCAAGAACCTAGACAGTTCTGTGAGCGCCATTTCATAAACGCCCCGTTTGAACTCCACCACCACATCGAGTGGCACCCAGAAATCGTTCCAACGCCACGCGTCAAACTCCGGGTGACTGGTGGCGCGCAAATTGATGTTCCAGTCAGGCTCAACCAGCTGGAGTAAATACCAAATTTGTTTTTGGCCCTTGTAATGGCCCCTAGCATCGCGCCGGATGAAACGATCAGGCACTTCGTAGCGCAACCAATCTCGGGTACGGGCCACGATGCGCACATGCTCCGGCAGGAGCCCCACTTCCTCGTGCAGTTCGCGGAACATGGCCTGTTCGGGGCTTTCACCCCGGTCAATGCCGCCTTGCGGAAACTGCCAACTGTGGGTTCGGATGCGCTTGCCCCAAAACACCTGATTTTTCTGGTTGAGCAGAATGATGCCGACGTTAGGCCGAAAGCCTTCGCGGTCAAGCATAATCAAACCCCAAATTTTTAAACT
>JGI25921J50272_10000087_pt1 | contig 28133 bp, 42 predicted proteins | sample LauGreSu1BDMLBSD_2_FD_50272 | JGI IMG/M metagenome (IMG submission 50272) | reverse complement strand
CGCTGAGAAGGATGGCAAGTACCTAGCCCTTCATGAAGCAAATAAAGAGGTTGTAGAGGGTTTTAGCAGCCTCTACAAGGTCAAGCTGAAAGGGGAGGTCGTAAAGGCAGGAGGGCCGTCTAGCCCAAAGCTCCCGAAGTCCCTGTCAGATATGGATTCGCTACTAAGCGATCCAGAATTCTCGGACACCTCCGGGAAGTAGGACCGCTGACACAGAAGCAGTCTTATGAGCTTTACAGGGACACAAGGCTTGCAGCACATATCGAAGTCCTTAGACGCCAGGGACATCGAATCTTTACAGAGAATGTTAGTCAGGGTGGGTCGGTCTTTGCCAGATACCACTATCAACCATGAAAGGAAAGTGATGGCTGAACATAGAGAGATGCCCGGAAAAGGTGTCATGTTTTACGAAGAGAAAGCCAAGCGTAAGAGCGAACGAGGGCCAGACTACAAAGGCTACCTAGTCCTAGAGATGGACTACAAAGCCGGTGAGAAGCTCAAGATTAGCGCCTGGGAAAAGCCTACAAGTATGGGCTACAACCTGCTGTCTATCGCTGAAGACAACTGGAGCAAGAAGCAGAAAGAGACACCTAGGGAGGTACGATCTGGCTACCAACGCAAAGACAATGACTTCGCCTACAAGGCTAAGGACTCCGACATCCCCTTCTGATGGCAACAAAGACATCACCCACACAGCGCTCTCTCGCTTACCTGCGTGAGCAGGGCTANCACTGCGAGGTGGTAGAGAAGTGGAACAGCTTTACCAAACAGCGTAAAGACCTGTGGGGGTGGTGCGATATCCTTGCCATCCGTAAAGGAGAAGTCCTGGCGGTGCAGGTCACAGCCTCTGCTGTCAGCGACAGGATAAAGAAAATCATGGCATCTGACACACTAGCTCTCGTCAGAGATGCTGGTATCAGAATTGAAGTTCACGGCTGGCGTAAGTCAGCAAAGACAAACAAGTACGTTATCAGGATAGAAGACATATCATGACACAGCAAACACAGATTCAACCATCACAGAAGTCTCTGGAAAAAGGACGCTCTGCTGTCGAGTACAGCCAGAACCTTATCAACATGAGCCTACAGCAACTGTGGAACATCGCCTACACATCCGGGTACGAGGATGCTATGTCGGCTAAAGACAGTCAGCCAGTGGACGCATCCCTGCAATAGGGAGAGTTAGGACGCTGCCGGTGGACAGCGGTACTGGTTTCCACCACCCTAACTTCAAGGAACACTCATGACTCCGACAAACAAACTACGTTTTGTAGAACGCTATGCGCCTTCGCCTGAACATGGTAAAAACGTATCAAAAGCTGTTCGTATTCTTCAGCAATGGTGGGAAGACGACTCCACCGATGTGCATTGGATTGATGGCAATCCTGGCGCATGGCGAGATGTGCCGATTGAGAAGGAAACAGCATGAAGCCTCACGTATTCCTGGCAACACCTATGTACGGTGGGCAATGTACAGGGTTCTTCACACAGTCCCTCGTCACCACCGCAAAGGTACTCACAGAGAACAACATAGACCTGTCTGTGTCGTTCCTCTTTAACGAGTCACTCATCCAACGTGGACGTAACCTGCTAGCTCACCAGTTCATGCAGAACGAGGCAGCTACTCACCTGATGTTTATAGACGCAGATATCAAGTTCAATCCTGCTGACATCGTACATATGCTCAGGGCAGACAAGGACATCATCTGCGGCATCTACCCTAAGAAGGAAATCAACTGGCACACAGTTGTGCAGGCTGTCAAAGATGGTGTGCCTGTAGACCAGCTTAAGAACAAGACTGGCAGCATGGTCGTCAACCTTGTAGGCTACGAAGGTGAGGTCACAGTGCCTGCACATGAGCCTATAGAAATCTGGAATGGCGGCACAGGATTCATGCTCATCAAGAAAGAAGTGATGACGCAGTTGAAAGAGGTTCTGCCCTCTTACGTCAACGATGTGAGAGTGCTGTCAGGAGAAGTCACTGACCGCATCACAGAGTACTTTGCCTGCGCTATAGAGCCAGGGATAGAGCGCCTACTTAGCGAGGACTACTACTTCTGCTGGAAGGCTAGGGAACACGGTATCAAGATCCACGCTGCACCCTGGGTGTACCTGGGGCATTTCGGTAGCTACCTCTTTGAAGGTGGCTTGATGCCTAATCAGGCTCCATGAATGAGTTGGCTCTTTTCGCAGGCGCTGGTGGAGGAATTCTTGGGGGCAAGCTGCTCGGATGGCGAACCGTCTGTGCAGTCGAGTGGGAACCCTACCCAGCTAGCGTACTGTGCGCCCGACAAAATGACGGCCTTCTCCCGCCTTTCCCGGTATGGGATGACATACAAACCTTTGACGGCAGACCGTGGCGAGGAATTGTTGACGTTGTATCTGGCGGCTTTCCGTGCCAAGACATCAGCGCAGCAGGACGAGGCGACGGCCTGGACGGAGAACGAAGCGGAATGTGGCACCACATGGCGCGGGTGGTTGGCGAAGTACGACCCCGATTCGTCTTTGTGGAGAACTCCCCAATGCTCACTACTCGAGGAGGAACCAGAGTCATTGCAGACCTTACCGCGCTGGGGTATGACTGTAGGTGGACTGTTATGGGAGCTGCCGACGTTGGAGCCAATCACCAGAGGGACAGAATCTGGATTGTGGCGAACTCCTCAAGCAGCAGACGCAAAGTCAACAAAGGTTCAAAAAGGTCATCAGACAAACTTGACTCATCAAGTGATGAAGTGGACTACTCCAACGGCACACATGGCGAAAGAAACCAATGCGCCCAGCGAACACAAGAGGAACACTCCAACATTGACAGCGCAGGTCAATTGGCCTACACCCAGAACAAAAGGAATGTGTGGAGGCTCAGGAGCTTGGGAACAACTGAAAAACAAGACGACGCTGGACGAGGCCCGAGCTATGGGAGCAGGCAATGGTGGCAATCTGAACCCAACGTGGGTAGAGTGGCTAATGGGGTGGCCGCTAGGGTGGACAGACTTAAAGCCATTGGTAATGGACAAGTCCCTCTCTGCGCGGCAGAAGCATGGAATCTCTTGACTAACGCTTCTTAGCAGTACGTGCAGCCTTGCGGAAAGCCTGGGCAGTAGGGTAACCAGCCTGTCCGGGCTTCTTTGCAGGCAGTCCTGCTTTCCTGCGCTTGTTGATGTTGTAGTACAGGCCACGCTTGGCTTTAGGTGTCTTCTTCATCTGCATCCCCAGCGTTTACGAGCAGCCTTGCCGCGCTCACCTGTCCACGACTTGCTACGAGCGCAGAAGGCTTTCTGACGAGGACCAGACTTGGTAGGAGCTTTAAGGTTAGAGCCTGTCGCTCTGTTTGCCTTAGCCCTGCCTTTAGCGGTCAGGCCAGCACCCTTCTTGACAGAGAGCTTCTCGCCTCTGCCTACAGACAGGTTAGGGAACTTCTTGCTAGCCATCAGCACATACCTCTAGACTCTGCTTCTACATCATCTAGCCTACGCATCCAGCCTTTGCCGAATGTGGCGAAGGTGGACAGGCTCTTGTAGTGAGCCTCACGCAGGTCGCAGAACTTCTCGATGAGTTCATCAGCGGGCATGGCCGTTACAGCGGCCAATGTTTTGGGGCCGATTTGCCCGTCGACTGGGACGCCTACGGCTTGCTGGAGGAACTGAGCAGCCCGGCCAGGACCAGCATTAACGGCGCAATCAACAACGCACAGATCAACACCAGAAGGAAGCTCATCACCGCGAACGACATCCCAATACCTTTTCTTGTAAAGAGGAGCAACCATATCAGGGGTGAGAGAGCGCATCTCAGACTCATTCGCAGGCTTACCAGTCCACTGTTCCCATACACGCTTGGTCACTCCCAGGTTGGTCATCCCGCCAGGGTCGTCAGGGTGGTTAACGTAACCACCCTCGTACTTGAGGATGTGCTTGAGCGCTTCTTCCCAATTGTGTTTCATTTTTTCGCCATCATTTCTGTTTTAGCTTGTGACCCAGCAGATGATCCAAAATAATAGGCAATGATGCCTGTCCAAGCCGTTCCAAGCGACCCCAGCATCATCAAGATTGCCGGGTTGTTGCTGTCGATCTGGTTGAAGAACATCATCACTACGATGCTGAAAAACCCAAGGGTCACAGCACAAGCCAGGATTGGAGGCATCATCGAGCGAGTGGTAGCCTGCATTTCCCGCGCACTCTTGCGGTCCTCAACAGCCAACTTCTCAAAGTTCAGACCCAGTTCTTGCGCCTGTTTTGCAAGCTCAATCTCAGCTATCTTTAGCTGCGCCACCTGATCGGCACTGAGCTTGTTGCTGGATATCATGTCTTGGACTTTGTCTTCGTCCACACCAACGGCTTTAGAGATGGCCGACACAGCCATCCCAGCAAGAGGGCCACCCAGCGCAGTGGCTACGGTAGGAGCAATCTGTTTGAGCCAATCCATTACTTCTTCCCCAACTTCTCACGCTCTTCAAGGAGCCTGACTTTGACCTGCAACTCGTTAATGTGCAGCATCAGTTGTTCTTTCTGATTTGCCCTGCGCTCTGCACTTATAGGACTGTCAGTGGGTATGCCCTCTTTCGTGATGAGAGCAGGCATCTGGCCTTCTATCTTTGTCAGGCGTTCAGAGAAAGATGCAACCTGACCTAGAAGCCAAGCCAGTGCAGCAACTACGATTGGGATGACTGCTTTAAGAACGTCAGACCAAGCCATGTTGTCTCCTTCGCTACCTTACCTGTACAGCAGTGATGATGACAGAGGGAATCGCAGGGTTGTACGTGCCAGAAGGCTCGTGTTCAAGAATGATGTTGTTGTTGTCAGCAAGCCATGCAATCTCTACATAGTTTCCGGCAGCAACACTGACAATGAAGTTCCATGCTGCAACGACATAGGGTGCATTGCTTGGCACTGTGACTCTCGTGTCAGAGTTTGCAATATTGCTACCGTTGAGCTTAAACCAGATATTTGTTGTATTACCTGAACCGCCACCGCCTGTGTTGTGTAGCTGTGCAGAGAACTGAATGTTGTACGTGCCAGCATTGGCGAACGTGAGGCGACTCTTTGTTCCTTGTACACCAGTTTCCATGCTTACGCCTGCTGATTCTGCGGTGTTCTCGCAGAACATCAGGTGCGGGGTTGTGCCGTCTGTCTGGTCTAGACTGCTGTAGAAAGAACCGTAGTAGCCAGCGAACTGAGTCGTCTGGTTGATTGTCAGTCCACCGGCTGTACGTAACATTACGAACCATCCCCAGGCACGACAGTGACCGCAGCCGTGCCACTTGCAGTAGCACCTGTGAAGTACTGGTTCGCGTTAAAGGTGAACACTTCTACAGAGTTTGGCATGAGGCTTATGGTCGCCCCATTCAGAGTGACGTTTGCCTGTGACGTAGAGGAGCTAGCGTTGTCGCCAACACCCATGTAGACGACCACGTTGCCCGTGTTGTGTACTCGGTACTGAGTGCCGCCGATGGTCGTGGACAAGGCTCTTACCGGAGTGGGAGCCGTGACAGCAGCAGTAAACACTACTGCATTCCCCATCGGGGTAAAAGCCATGATTCCCATGATTAGTACACCTTCTTGCCACCACCAGAGGTCGGAGACATCTTGCGGGTGAAGTAGTCGTTAGGTTGGTCGTTCTTAAAGTTCCAGACGGCCTGGAACCCACCAGCAGGCAGCTTGCCAGGGGTGAACTCACCTGGGGCACACACCTTGTTTTGGATGATTGCTGTGCCGATTTCAGCCGTCTTGCTAACTGTCTTGACCTTTGGAATGAACTTCATGTTTACTCTCCTTTGCGCGTACTACAAGATACGCAAAAAACACATAAATTGCTAGCGTAGAAACACGTTCCCACACCGGCCCCCACATCACCCAACAAGCCAACCCACCGCTGCTGAGCAGCGCGAGGATGGTGATGAGGCGGTCTGTGATGACCTCCAGACCAAGCCTGACAAACTTCAAGATTTGTGCGTCCATGATTAAACCCTCTATGTTGTGATAGCGGGATAATCATATCATCACCTATCTGTCTCGTCATCATCTTCTGACATGAAGCCTGAACCCCACTCATCGTCAGAAATCTTTGCCTTCAACTGTTCCAGCTTGAGCGCACGGTCAACCACCTTCATCTTCTCTGTGATGCTGGCAGTCTCGTCCGACATCACTGCCGTCAGAAGCTGGTTTATATGCTTCTCTAGGTCAGGGTTGATGCCTATCTTCTTCTTGCTCATCGCTTGCTAGAACGCTTGTCTTTACGGTCCATCTTGCGCTGACGTTGCAGGGCGCGCTGTGCATCCTTGCTACCACGCAACTCGTTCTCACCACCCTTGCGAGTGTCCTTGCCTTCCAAACTTTCTTTCATGGTCTACTCCTATGGAAAAACAGATTCGGCAGTACGCCTGCCAAGATAACCAATGCCAGCCAAGCCAGCAAAGTAAGCAATGATTTTTCTTGCTTTTGCTTGTGCGTCCATCATTGACTGCAAGTTCTCAACGTCACGCAACATTGTTCTGTAGCCTTTGTCATCAATGATGCCACGCTTGAGCAAGTCATCTGCGGCTTTTTCTACGGCAGCTTTGACATCTTTGGGAGTCTTAGCCATAGAAATGTCAGTCTGCATCTTGGTCAGTGACTGAACGGCTTGCTGCTGCTTGTCACGAGTGCCAATGAATGTCTGGATTGGAGCAGCTTGCGGGGCTTTTGGAGCAGGTCCAATTTGCGTTCTCAAAGCAGACTCAAGCCTACTCTGAGACTCTTCACTAAGTCTCTTGGCGGCAGTAGCCTCTTTGCCAGTTTCTCCAGCAACCTTCTTAGCAGCAGTCTCTGCCAACTTTGTCTCTTCTACAGCCCGTTGAGCAGTCTCTCTAGCTGTACGCATACTCTTGAACTCTTCGTACAGACCAAGCTGCCTCAGAGGACGCTCGTTAGCCTTGAGCCAAGTACGCAAAGATGCCTCTGTTGGAACAGCACCCTTGCCGAACAAGTCTTGAGTGAAATACAGTCTTCCAGATTCTTTGAGGTTGGGATTGGTTTCCAACAAGCGTGTGAACACTGGGTTTCCAGCTTTTGCCTTGTTGATGATTTCTCCAACAACCTGAGCCTCTGTCAACTTTTCAGCGGTGCTTACAGCATCAATGTCTACCACACGCCTGAGAGAGCCTTGCCTCTCAACAATGTCCAGAGGACGAGACAACGCACTGAACTTGCCTAGAGCTTCCCTGTATGTCTGGGGTGTTGACTCTATCAAGGAACCTCGTAGAGAACGCAACGTCTTCAGAGTCTCTTTGTCAGCGCCTGTCTGAGCAAAGAACTTTGCAATGATGTCTTTGTTTAGGTACTTACGCAGAGAGTCAGCCTGCTGCAAAGTAAGAGCTTGCAACTCACCATTCTTTGCTAGCGTCTCAATCTCAGACAACATACCCAGAACTTGAGGGTTCTTGGTCTGCTTTTCCAAACGCTTGACAGTAGCAATCAAAGGAGCAGTATTGACACTGGGTTCAGTGCCTGCATCTCTAATAACATTGCCAAGATTTGAGTTTTCTGATCTAGCCCTCATCAAGTTTTTCTGTAGCTTGCTAGTCGTTGCGCGAAGATTTGCACCAAACTCTTCAGCACTCATTGTTGGCTTAGCCAGCATTGCCCTCTCAAGCTGTGCCACTGCTTGCTGTGCCTGAACATTTGCCTGTTGTGCTGACTGAGCTTTCGCTTCAGCAATAGAAGCCCGTTCTTCTGCCGTAACACGCCTAGCACCAGCTTGCTCACGAACAGGAGCGCGAAGTTGCGCTTGCAATGCAGCTTGTTCCTGCTCAGGAGTAAGAGGAGCCGCAGCAGCGCGTTGACCTGCCACCTTTGGCTGAGCCTCCATCTGCGTGACAACCTTCTGAGCCTGCTCTGCCTTACGCTGAGCCTCTGCAATAGCAGGGTCGTACCTTGAGGAAGTTTGTTGTCTTAGTTGCGCGGCTGCTTCTCTTGTAGGTCCACCTATGGCTTGCTTTGCAACGCCTAATCCATACTTTCCAGCGGCACCAAGCAGGCCAGCCACGCCAGCAGTTCCTACTTCTCCAACCATCTGACCTGTAGGACCAACACCTTGACGCTCAAGCTGTGACCTAACAAACTCAGCAGGAATAGCAGTAGCAGCAGCACCGCCTGTAGCCAGGCTAAGCCCACGTAAAGACGTAGGTGTCAACGCCTCTGCCAAGCGAGAGGTGTAAGGAGCAACACGAGGAAGACCCGCAGTCGCCGTTTTCAAAGCCTGTGACGCTAGCGCCCCACCTGGAACAGCAGAAGCATACATGGATGCTTTTTCCATGTAGCTTGGCTCACCAGCAGGAGATTTTTGTTCTACTGTTTGATAGCCGCCAGTAGGAATGCGAGACACAGGGTCAGACGGGCCTTCGTCTACAAAACGAATGCCGCCTTCTTTCTTAGGCTCATCAATAAACTTGATAGGCATGATTACTCCACCCTTGCTCTTCTGCCGCCAATAGTAATTTCTGTGCCTTTGGGCAAGTTAGCTGCCTCTGCCTCTTGCACTGTGTTGAACGAGCGAACTTGAGGTGGTGCCGCAGAAGAGACTGGGGCTGCTCGTTCATACTTTTTAAGTTTTGCTGTGAGGACTCGCTCTTTGTCAGCAATCCAGCTATTAACTTCTTTCGTTGAGCTTCCAGCGCCAATACTTGCCTTACGCCAAGAGTCACGCTCAGGGCCAGTCAGAGTTGCGCCAAACATGGAGTGACGCTCAGGAAGTGCCACGTTCTCGTAACGCCTCCACCACTCAGCCATTCCAGGGTCATCCTGAAAGCGAGACTTAAACTTCGACATCAAGTCACCAGCAGCATCAGCTTTGAAGTTTGCGTACTCAGGCTTGAACGTCTGTTTGAGCAAAGCGACTTCATCTTGCAGGTTTTCAAAACCACGGACCTCTTTCCTCTCAACAGGTCCGAGCTTTGCATCACGCACTTCTCTAGTCTCTCTAGACTCTTGCATCCGTTCTCTCTGCATAGAGATGCTTTCACGACGAAGGTCAGCGTTAACTCTTGCTTGCTCCTCGCGGAAAGCCTGAGTTCTAGCTCTGTCTTCTTCCTGTACTTTCTTGTCAAACATACGGTTAGCACCGTCATATGCTTGCTTGTGGTACTCGTACATAGCGGCAAGACCGAACTTGTCAGCGTACTTCTTGTAGAAGTCAGCACCGGCCTGGGCGTAAGCCATGTCAGCCTTCTGCAATCCAGCCTGTTTGTCAGTCTTGTATGTCTCTAGAGCCTCCTTCAACTGGCGGTCTAGAGTGTCATAGCGCATCTTCAGTTGCTTGATGTTTGTATCAAAAGCATCTTTCTCTTTCTTGTACAGGTCTTGCCTACCTTTTTGGTAGCCCTCTAGCATTCCGTTCATGCCTGACAAAGCCGCCTGAGAGTTACGCTTGCCACCAGCACCCAGAGCAAAGCCTGCGATATTGACCAGCGCAAACAACTGAGCCATGTCACCAGCAGTCTCTTTTGTGGGGACAAAAGGAGCTTCCATCTTCTCAGAGACAGCCACCAACTGCTCACGCTGTGGAGCTTTTGCAAACTTGTCTGCGTAGGTCTGCTCTGCGCTAGCACGAGCTTGCTCACGGGTGGCTAGACGTTCTGTCTCCATACCTTTTTCAAGACCTGCCATCTCTCCTCTTGCTTGAGAAGACTCTTGCAGTTTTTCTTGGAAGGGCTTGATAAAGCCGGGATACTGCTGCATCCCAGTTAGGCTTTTTGCTGCTTCACCGTTCATGTTCTAGCTCCCGTAGGCTGCTGAGTAGGAGCAACACCACCAAACATTCTCATGATGTTGTTCATGTAGCTGTTGGTCAGTTGGTTGACGTACTGGTCAGCCTGGATGCCAGCACGGATAGCACCTAGCGCAATCTGGTCACCTATACCAGAGAGCTTTAGACCGTAGTCAGCTTGTGATTGCAGCAATTGCTGACGCACAGCTTCCACTTGAGCCGCAGCCTGGGCAGCGCCCACACCACCACGGTTTTGCACACCCTGGGCAACCTGAGCCTGTACTGCTTGCAGTGATTGCTGAGCCTGGGGGGTGAGTTCACCCCGTGCAGCTTGAGCTTGCAACTGCTGACCTTGCTGGCGGTAGGGAGCAGCAAGAGCTTGCATCTCTTGTTTGCCTGCTTGACCTTGACGAGCAGCCGCCCTGCTCTGACGACCACCTATAAGAGCTTGCAGGCCAGCAATACCCATCTTTGTCGGGTCTAGCTTATCAAGACCTAGAGCGCTACCAAGACCTCCTGTTGCAGAAGGCTTAGCACCGAACACATCTTGATAGGTTTGCGGAGCAGCATAAGTCGGAGGAGCAGTTCCTGTGAACTCTACGGGTGAGCCGCCACCAGGGACTACTGGGGCACCCGTGTAGTCTGGGAAAGCGCCTCCCATAATCGCAGGTGCGCCTCCGCTTATAGGTGCAGCAGCTTCTGGCGTGAATGTTCCTGACAAACCTTCAACCATAGAAGAAGGGTCGTATCCAATACTAGAGATGTCAGGAGTTTGGTAAGGCGTCATGTCTGCCATGTAGCCTTCTGAAAAGTCAGACTCTACTTGGTAAGACGGGATGCCTGTATCTGCATGGGGCTTGCCAGAGCCACCGTATGCGCGTAGCAGTGCTGCCTCTTGTGGGTTGATGTAGGCAAGCATCTCTCCTTTAGGAGCCTTTGCTTGCAACAGGGCTGCAATCTTGCGGGTATCGCTACCCAGACGAGTCAACTTTTTTACTTGAGACATATCACAGTCCTAACGCATCTTTAAGCCGCAAAGAGGCTTCGTTCCACACATTCTTGCGGGGCTTGCCGGTCTTCTGCCCCTCAATTTCACCAGCACCACGGTACGAAGTCAAACCAGAAACAGGGGCTGACGGGAACAGAGGAGCAGCCAGAGCTTGCCCCAGTGTTGTGACAGTCGGACCAAACGTAGGCTGCTTCCTACGACCACTAGAGATGTACGTATCCCGAATATAGGGCGTAGTCTCTATTTGAGGTGGAATTGCATCTATCGCCTCTTGCTCACCTAGACCCACCTCGGCAGAAGACAGTTCTTCTAACGCCTGTCTGTCTATAGCCTCTTGTTCTCCTAAGCCTACTTCAGCAGAAGATAACTCTTCTAGAGCCTGCCTATCTATGGCCTCTTGCTCTCCCAGGCCAACTTCCGCATCAGACAACCCAAGCAGAGGGTCTTCACCTAAATCCTCGGGAATAGTCTCTACTATCCCGCCTTGCAATCCTAGATCTTCAGGAATTGTCTCAACAATCCCACCTTGAAGACCTAAGTCCTCGGGTATGGTTTCAACGATTCCTTCCTGTACGCCCATGTCTGGTGGCGCAAGTTCAGGAATGGCATCTGGAGGAGCCAAACCTTCTGGGATAGTGGTTGCAATCCCTTCTTGGACCCCAGGAATAGTCACCTCTGGAGGCTGCGTTATCAGATCAATGACTTGCTGGTCCTGCTCAGGAATAGTCTCAGCTATCCCTTCCTGTATCCCGCCTAATTCTTGACTAATTTGGTCGGGTATTGGAATTTCTTGGGTGGAGGGCGGGATGATTTCAGGAATGGTTCCAGCCACTCCGTCCATCACACCTGTATCCGTAATTTGGCCTGTTTCAGGCGGTGGTGCAGTCGTTATTTCGGTCCCTGGAGGGCCAAAAATAGAGGTTTCTGTGTCTATATCCCGCACAAAAACTGGCTCTTCTGACGGAGCAACAGGACCAACAGGTCCAACAAATCCAGAAGTAGGGGTAGCAGCCCTAGATTCGGCTTCTATCCGAGAAGCAGCACCTAACAACGCTTGTGCAGGGTCAACACCACCAGCAACAGCGCCAGCAGCCTGACCTAGGCTAGATCCAATACTTCCAGCGCCACCCAAACCAGCCTCTTGACCAGCAAGCAACTGTGTTTGCTCTGAAAACGGTGTTGTGCCGTACTCAGAAGCAATGCCAAGCTCTCGTCCTACAGAGCCACCAGCGCCTGCTAGAGCGCCTGTAAGCGCAGCACTTTCTACATCACCACCAGTCAGAGCCGCAGTAACAGCAGAGGAGGCAGAAGACGCAACAGCGTTGGTAATGACATCTTTGACAGCAGAGTCTGCCATCACGTTTGCCACACTTTGACCAACAGTGTTAGCCACAGCAGGAGCTACACCAGCAGTAACAGCACCTTTGATAGCGCCGTCTAAAAAGTCACCACCCTGAGCCTCTGCAAAAACGCCCTGAACAATTGCACTTCCAAGAACAGCAGCGGCCGTACCAGTAGCACCCAGAGCAGTACCTATTGCCGTGCCAATGCCGGGAGCAAACAAAGACAATCCGATAGAAAGCACAGGAAGGATGTCCCCCATGCTGCTGGTACTTGCTCCTTGCTGCGTGTAAAAGTAAGGAGTGCCGTCAGGACCGAACTGAACACCAAACCCTGTAGAGTCTTTGCCAGCATAAGTTCCAGAAAAAATTTGACCACCAGCACGGTCATAGTTTGGGTTTATAGTTTGACCCGTCTCTTTGTTCCCGTAACCCCCATCTGGCAACTGACCAAACTGCTTGATGTCTGTGATTCCGGCTCCGTCAAGAGTTCTGGCTATCTCAAAAGCGTTTTGCTCTGGACTCCCAAATCCTTCACCAGTCCACTTACCCGTCAAGCCTTGAGCAAGAATTTGGCCTTGTAGCTTTTTAATGTTTTGCGGTTGATTTTCAGAAGTAACAATACCTCCACCAGACACATTGACTGATCCAGAGGGAACAGCACCGCCAGAACGCAAGACATCATCAACTTGCTCTTGAGTCATCTGTATAAGTGCCATCTCACACTCCCAAAGCCGCAGCTATCTGTTGATGGATGGTCTGATGCACACCGATCCAATCATAGAAATCATCTTCAACATTCCAGTCAGCATCTATCAACTGGAACGGGTTGTCCAAGTTCAGAGTTGAAGCTAGAGCTTCATGCTCTTGGTTATGCACAAAAAGCCAGTCGTCTAGGTTAGATGGGTCAGCATCAGTCAGTGGGTACTTAGGAATAAGGATGCCACTGTCTGCCAAGATTTCGTAGAACAACTGGTGCTGCACACCATTTTCAAACAGGAACTCTCCCAGGCCATCCCTGTCGCCGAACTTGACGTAGGACAGCGCCTCCATGTTCATTTGTCAGCCTTGTCATCTAACTTGTCAAAGATGCGCTCACACATATACTCAATCCGCTTGACAGCATCACTGAAGTCTTCTCTACGCACGAAGTCGTTGTGCATGGTCTGACTGATGTCACGCACATCAGACTTGAGGTCACGGATAGCATCCCAGATGACCTTTAGCATCCAGCCGCCGAGTGCGCCAGAGCCTGCAATGACCATGTTGAACAGTTGCTGGTTGTCCATGTTAAGCAGCGTAGTAGGGGATTTTCTTTGTCACACCGGCAATGGTGATTGTTAGATAGCCTTCTGGCACAAGAGGAAGGCTCGCAGTTGCAAATGTGGCACCTACGGTAGTTGTGAGGTTTAGAGCGGCAGAGGAGTTGACGGTCAGAGTGTTTGTAGTGACAGTGGTGAAGTCGCCTGTACTTCCACCATCTACCTTTTGCCAGATAGATCCGTTAAAGACGGCCCAGTCACCAACACCCCACAATGTCGTGCCGTCTAGGTTGGTGTTACCTGCGACAGAGACAACGTAGTAGTCGCCTTTAACACCGACGCCAGAAGTCAGAGTAGGGTTGTTTGTGGCAGCATCCCAGGTGCCCTTGTAGTTGAGAGCGCCTATAGCGTTTGCGACTGAGCTAACTGTCTTTAACATGACTCACCTCATGCGCCGTCACCGGGAGTCACGTACACAATAGCAGTGCTACTAGCGGTGACACCTGTGAAGTAGGCGTTAGGGACAAAGGAAAGAATCTCGTCTGTTCCTGGCAGCAACGGAAGTGATGTTCCAGAGCTAGTGATTACTGCTGCGTTGGACGTAGCGTTGGCAGCAGTAGTGGCATAGCCCAGAAAGACGGTAACAATACCGTTGTTGATGACACGGTAGTTGTTTCCACCAAGAGTGGTGGACACTGCCTGTACAGGAGTAGGAGCGGTAACAGCAGCCGTGAAGACTACTGTGTTGCCTGTAGGGGTGAATGGTGAGTTAACCATCAGGCACTCCAGGGCAGGGGAGGGGTTACTACAGGAGGGTTGATCTGGTTGTTCAGTTGCTGCTGCACAGCGGCTTCAGTGGCTGCTTGATCCACACCGTTAGCCCAAATCCAGCCAAGCACTTGGTCTTGAGTCAGGTCAGCGTAGGGGGTGAATGCAGAACCGCTAGGAGCAGGTACAGAGCAGGTGGAGTATACAGAGGCGTTGTAAGTGCCGTCAGTACCAGCGCAGGTCCAGTGGCAAACGATTACGGTATCAGGATTCTGCTCAGTGGTTGAGCAGTCCATCGCAGTGACTGTCCAAGTGATAGTGGTCATGATTACTTTCCTTCAAGTTGAGCGACACGTTGCCGCAGGGATTGGATTTCTTTGACAAGCATGGGGACGAGCTTGGAGTAGTCCACACCCATCATCTCATCAGGATCGGATGGCTGATGCACTGCTTCAGGAGCAACAGCAACAAGTTCTTGAGCAATGAAACCATACCGCTGATGACTGCCGTCAGACTTCCAATTGAATGACCTAACTTGAATGTCGTCGATAAGGCTGGATGCTGCCGGGGCGTCAACAATATTTTCTTTTAGTCGCTGGTCAGAGGTGGTGTTATAAGCAACCGCTGAAGTTGCTGCAACTCTAGTAATGCTGCCTATCGTAGTTCCGTTTGATTGGAAGTAAACGTATCCAGCACCTGTTGTTGCTGAACTATCATTTAAACCAAATCCATTAAATAATGCGCCATTAAATTTAACACCTGCAAAACTAGATGCAACAACAGATGTATCTCCTAAAACCAAAGCACCATTTGCCAACAAACTCATCGCCTGAGTAAAGGTGATAGCGTTACCTGCTGTGCCGGAGGGGGCGTTGTACCACTGGTGTGCGCCACTTGCCTGCAAATAACTTGATGCTGGTGCGCCAACCTTGTAAATGTATTGTGCTGAAGAATTAATAAAAGCGTTATTGGTAACGCCAGTTTGCACATTCGCACCAGATTGAAAGCCCCACAAACAGCCAACAGTATTTACATCAAACGCTTTTACACCTGTAAGCCAAGCACTCGGAGTAACCCCCAGGCCCAGGTTGCCGGAGGAGTCGATGGTCATGCGGTCAGTGTTGGTTGTCCAAAACTTAATTGCCGCCGCCCCAGTATTCACAATGTTTACATCGCCAAGTCCTGCTGTTGCTTGGTATCCCTGATAAATTTGCATGCCCAAAGTCGTTCTGTCGTAGAACGTGAGTTGAGCAAAGTTAGCTGCCGTAGATGTCTGCAAAGAAAGTTGACCGCGCCCTGGTGTATTGTCTTTAACGACATTCAAAGTGTTTGCAGGTGAACTCGTCCCAATACCCAGGTTGCCCAGCACAGCAAGACCGTTGTTGCCAACACTGGTCAGTGATGTGTAGCCTATGCCAACAGCGCCTATGCCGCCGGATGCAGAGGCTATCGTCATTGCCTCTGTGTCTGCTTGAGCAGCGTTAGAAACCCTGAATGTAATTACTTTTCCTGTCGTTCTGTTGTCAATGTAGAACGCTGTTGAGGACGAGTTGCCAATAAATGCTGGATTGCCCCCAGAAAGACCGAGGTTCGTTCCATCAAACGTCAGTACAGATCCAGTGGTCAATACCTTGCTGCCGTTGAGGTAGGCTACACCGTTGGTTGTGCCGTACGACAGTGTTTCGCTAGTAGTGACGATGCTTGTTGCTACGTTTGCAGTCGTCACGTTAGCCGTGCCAATAACGGCTGTCGTGATGTTTGCAGTTGTCACGTTAGCCGTGGTCACAGTGACGTTTGTGAGCGTCACGTTACCACTAGAGATGGTCACGTTCGCCAACGTCATGTTGTTGAGCGTAGTGACGGTGTTCCCTAGCTGGATAGCAGTGTTGCCCAACGTGATGGTCGTGTTGAAGTTGGCGTCCAACTGGGACAACGGGATAGCGCTNGTTGCAGCGCTGAAAGNATACGGGACTGTCATNTTAGAACCTCACTCTTAATTCATGTTCCATCTCAAACGTGCTGACCACAAAGTTAGGGTCAGAGCTTTCCAAAGTCAGACCTAAATACTTTCCGTATTGTTGCGCGTCTGACTTGTAAAGGAAATAGGTGTTTGTCGTTGTCCACCCTATCACAACACTGCTGTTGTTGATCCACGGGATGACCTGACTAGCATTGTTGATCCACTGGGCAAAGTTGTTGAGCGTGTACGGAGGACTAGATCCCTCTTCACTGTCCACAGTGATAGTGAACGTAGCTCCCTGCCCAAGAATTGCCTCCACACCAAACTTCAAAGCCTGCTTAGTGCGGATGGTGTCCTGCATGGGGCTAAGCGCAGTCTGGATTTGACTGTTAATGGTGGCTGTACTGCTGTTGTAGAGCTTGTAGAAGTCCTTGTCATCAACTCCGTAGAGATTGATAAGGCCAGCAACAGGCAATGACGTTACGTAGTCAAGACTTCCCTGGCTTGTCAGGAACCACTTCTTGTCAAAAAAGATGGCCTGCAACTGCCTGGGAGTCTCGCCTGACGGTGCGTATGTGAAGTTGAATGCTGCACACAGAATGTTGTTGAGCAACACCTGTCCACCTGTTACAGGAAGACTGAAATCTATGTTCGGGAAAATGCCGTCTAGCTGGTCAGATATCTTGCTGGTTGTAGAACCAACCAGAGCATAGATACCGTAGTCGTTCATAAACAGAACTGACCGGAAGTACGGGAAGATAGCCCTTATCCGGCGAGTACCAACGCTAGCACTGACGTTGGTGTTCGTGAACAGCGTCTGACCTGTGCTTGACACCCGCAAGTCAGAAAATACGTTGATGCTGTCATCCCCAAAGATGTACAGGAAGTTGTTGGCAGAGATGATTGCACGGATGTTGCCATGCAGCGTAGAGTCTGTAAGGGTAAAGCTACCCGCAGATACGCTCGTAAAGTCGCTGTACGACCCCGCTGCGGAATAGTAGACCGTCCTACCAGAGGCTACCCACACCCTGCCTGAGAACGTGGCTACGTCAACGATGTCGTTGAGGTTCACAGCAGCTACTGCAAGTGCCGCATTTGTGGCCCCACCTCCAGAGATGGTGACAGTAGTGTTGGCAAGGTAGCCACTACCAGGGTTGGTCATAATAACTTGCGTGACCTGACCACCGGACAGAATGGCAGTACCGGCAGCGTTTGACCCAGCGCCAGTGATGGTGACTACTGTGTTGGCTGCGTTAGAGTACCCAGAACCACCGTTGGTGACGACTACAGCAACTGTACCCGTCTTGAAAGTGTTAAAGCTAGCAATAGCAGTGGCAGTGGTTCCGCTAGGAGGGGCTGCTATCGTGACAGTAGGGCTGGATGTGTACCCTGTACCCGCATCTGTCAGAGTAATGCTGTTAACCTGACCCGTAGCTATGACTGCTGTGGCTGTAGCAGCGCCGCTAGAAAACGTAACGCTTGGTATGGTGGTATAGCCGCTACCTGCGTTTGACACGGTAACAGCGACAACAACACCACCAGAGATGGTTGCAAAAGCCTGGGCTTGTGTACCACCTGTTTGGTCAGGAGCGCCAATAATGACGTTAGGAACAAAGGTGTAGCCAGCACCACCAGAGGTGATGTTGATGCTAGCAATGCCACCAGAACCAGTAGTGATGGTGGAGACTGCCGTAGCCTGCACACCGTTAGCATCGTTGGGCGCAGATATGGTGACTGTAGGTGCGCTTACGTAGCCTGAGCCTGGGTTAGTGATGCCGATAACACCGACAGAGCCAATGCTGACAAGGTTTGCCCCATCCCAGTTGAACAAGCCCTTGCTGGGGTCACCGATGATGACTCGCTCGTCTTTGTACTGGGCAGAAGAAACACTAGAGTTAGAGAACGTGCCAGCAGCAGCAATGTTTCCTATGCTACTGCTAGTGATGTTGACAAACTGTGCGCGTCCGTTATCTTCAAACGCAAGCAGGAAGTCACTGCTGTTGAGATTGCAAGGCTCTAAAGAGGTAACGGTGTTAGCGGCAACAATGTTTGCGCCTCCACCAGTCGTAATTTTTGTCTGAGCTTTGACAATCTTGATGTTGCCAAACCCGATAGGCATAGCGTTCTCAATCCATGAGAACTCTGCTTCGTCAATAGCTGTCCTATTGGCCTTGGTGTTTAGGCCTTTGAAGTTCTTGATGACAGCATAGGACTTCTTTTGCTCTGCTGCTGCCATGATTAGTACGGGTTAGAGTAGGGGTCGGGGATGCGCCGTGTGTACGTGCTGTTCAAAGCAGCCTGTACGTTTTTGGCGTACTCCTGCTTATAGATTTCTGCTTCCCCGTAGCTTTGCTCTTTGTACTTTGCTTTGTACGCAGCATAGAAAGCTACAGGCGTGGTGTAGGGGTCAACAATCTCATCTACCTGAGTGGTTGCTGACAAAGACAATGGTTGAGGAAGAATGACGGTATCTATCTCACAAGGATAGACTTGATCTGGCACAGGACCAATGTAGATCTGACCCTGCCCGTACATAGAGAAGCACACAGGACGCCCTGTGTAGTTCTGCCAGTAACGCAGTTGAGCGTTGAAGTTTGTCCAGGGCAAGTAACGCAGAGGAATGCGACTGTTTCCCCAGAAGACTGTTAGGTTCAAAACATCCAGCGTTTGCACTCCGTTAGGCAATGCAGCAAGGCTGATGATTTCACAAGGACTGTCGTAGGTCAGCGTAGCCGTACCGTCTGTGAATGGAGTAGACGGTGGGTAAGGCTGGTTGGCGTTAGGCCACACAGGAACAGTCGAGCCAAGCACACCGCCAGTGGTGACTTGATAGATGAAGATGCCGGAAAACACAAACTGACCAGTGGTGACTACCAGTCCTTCTGACCAAGGTAGTGCGCCAACCCCTGTAGAAGACAGGGGGGTTTGTGTGATTTGAAGATTACGTAGACAGCCTGTATCTCTTACCGTGCGCTCTCGTGCCGCATTGATGTCATCTGTCAGTTCGTTGTCTGACCAGAAAACACCGTTGGCATCGTGCAAGAGCCTACGGACTTCCGTAAGGTAGGAAGCAAGAGTAGCCATCTACGTTCCATTTTTTACGCAACCCGCTGGCGAGTGCTTCCCCCACCACGCTTTTCAACGTGGAGGGGTACTACACCAACCGCCGAGGGTAACGAGCGGTCTTTTTCAATGAAAGGCTGGTCAGAGATAAGAAACTTTGACAGCCTCTCCAATCCTTCTGGGAGTTCTGAGTGAAGCTGCACCCAGCCCAGACGGGCTAGATGCGGCTCCTTGTCTGTCTTGCCGTGACCAAAAATAAACGCAGCAGCCTCTGTCGTGATTTCAACTGGCTTGCCTACGGGAAACTCCACAGGCTTGTAGTTGTAGTTCACGACAAGATGCTTGTCGCTAGTGTTGGTAACGAAGACAGATTCACTCATAGGTCAACAATGTCGCCATAAACCGTAACGTCAACAGTCCCACCGCTAACAGCGGTATTGACTTTGACAAACAGAGCGGCAGCAGAATATGTCGTTGTTGCGGTACCGGCGGCAAGAGTCAAGTCTTGATACGCTGCGGTACTGGTGACGTTCGACAGAGTTTGTGCGCTTGCTACTGCGTTAGATGCGTTACCGTCACTGGTAGTGATGATAGACACGTTGGCAGTAGAAATGCTCTGGTTTGCATCTGCTACGGTAATACGGCGAACAATGTACTTCGTGCCCGTAACACTAAGAGTGGCAGCAGCATTGCTGGTTGCTCCGACACTAACGCCGGGAGCATAAGCAATGGCATAGTTGCCAAACTTGTTGGGGTAGTCCGAACTTACATGGTTCGCTTGCATTACAGACTCCTATCAGGTGTTGTACGTGCCGGACACGTTCAAGCCACCGTTGGTAGCCAGCAGCGTTACGGTATCGCTAGACGCAGTGGACTTAGCATACACGTTGACGCCATCAGAGATGATGACACCACCAGTGTTAGCCGCCATCAGCGTAGCATTGGCCGATCCGTTGAAGGCAATTACGCTGGTGTTCGCTTGCGGGAACATCAGGTAAACGCCTGCCGGGATGACCGTACCGTTGCCGGTGTTGACTGCCGAGATAGTGGTAGTCAGGAAATACGCACCAGCCGTGTTGGTGGTGGCATTTGCCAGGATGATTTTGTTTGTGGACAGTGACATCTTCTACTCCTTACAGTGAGAGGTAGTTGTAGTTGCTGACCACGGTCATCGATTTCGGCTTGACGTTGACAAGTTCTGCAATCATCAGAACTGCGCCAACATAGCCGATCTGCCAGTTCGGAAGGGTGGACTCAAAACCCGTAAACACGAACGAACCTTGCTCATGGATGTAGAGCGACAGGTAGTTGGTGTTCAGGAAGTACACAGTACCTTCTGGGCAATACGGATCTGGGTAGATCGGAACGCCAGCAACCATCAGGGCGCGGAATGCAGCCTGGGGGCCATTGTTGTCGCCATCAAANCCCGAGCCGGGGGTGATGACGTACTGCTCTTGACCAACAAAGTCTTGAGCCAACAGGGTCCAAGTGCCGAAACCNCAAACACCAAACGAAGGCATCTCAGCGCCGTTCTTCACAGTGCCGGAGATGTATTGCAGGATGTTCTGACGGGTCGGGTTCTTAGAACCAGCGTCATAGGCTTTGGACTGCCACCAGCTATAGGCCGAGCGGCTGATGTTGCCGTAGGTGCCAGAGGCGCTAACGGCAGCAGGCAGACCGATGAACTGCTGAGTGTTGGTCGTGTTGTTGTACAGCGCGGTTGCCATAGCATCCATCATGACGTTGGTCGCGTCATTCATACGCGCTTCGATCAGGGGGATGATGGCTGCGTCTTGCTGAACGGCACCTTCCATACCGAGGAACGGCACGGGAGAAATCATCAGCTTCAAGTCAAACTCAGCGTTGTAAGCGCCTTGCTGGACTGACGGCTGAGCGAACGAGCCGCTGTAGTCAGACCATTGAGCGTTCACGAACTGAGAGCCTTGGACGGGCACAGTTACGGAAGACACACCACCAGAGGCTTGCTGACTGTTAGCAATCAGTGCCGCCATCAAGGGCGTAGAGTTATAAAGTTGGACAACCAGCTTAGGAATGAACGCACGCCGAGTGACATAAGTCAGTTCGGTGAACTGCGAACTACCTGTTGCCGGAAGAATACCGCCACCAATAGGCATGGTTCTCTCCTAGAAAAAAATACCCTCTTTTACAGACCAATGGGTCGCATGGGTTTGCGAACATCATTGAGCGCTCTCACAGCTTCTTCACGGGCAGCGTTAGCAGGGTTCTTCCAGAACTTGTTCAGGTCAAAAGATTTGACTGCTGAAGGTTGGTAACCGGAAGGGGTCGGCACTGCTGCCTGTTTCATCCACTGGTGATACTGTGCCGCAGTCTCATGGTCGGCGATTTTCTTCTCCAACATGAGTTTTTCTACAGCATCAATTTCGTCTTCATTGTCTACTAGACCCTTCTTCACCAGCGACTGCCGACGCTTGTCCAGCATCTCCTGAGCTTCTTTAGCCTGGAGCTTTGCGCGGATAGCATCATTTTCCTGGCGCATCTGACTGATAGCGGAGGTGGTCCGGTCATCAATCTCAAGCTCAGGAATTGGCAGATCAGGATTGACTTTCTTGGTCATACGCAAGAAGTCTTTGCGGGTTTCTGGGTTGTCAGCAAGTCGCTGAGCCAGAGCCGCAAGCTCATCCCGAGCCTGGGGAGAAAGATTTTCTAGAGACATTTGTTACCCTCTTTATACGATTAAATGACTTTTTTGCCGTCACCCGGCTTCTTCACGGCCATGCCGGTCTTGCCCACTTTATTGGGGGCAGACAGACCGCCGAGTTCTGCAAAGCGCGGGGTATTGGTGATAGCACCGTGCTGTTGATTGTTGTCGGTGGGGCGGCGGGGAGCAGCAGCGCCACGAGGCTTAAACAAATCCATGATGGACTCCTTTTACATAGGGGGTGGTTTTGGCATACCACCGGCAGGCGGCATACCAGGGACGGGCGCTTGTGCTAGAGCTTTTCCTTCAGGCGTTGCGCCACCAGCTTGAGGGAGAGATTGCAGCATCTGAAGAATCTCAGCTTGCTGAAGTTCGTTGGTCTGACCCTTACGAGGGCCAAGTACGCCAGTCAGATTGCGGATAGCATCTAGCGTCTTCTTAGCCTCTGCCGACTCTGGTCCGAGAGCGGGGATGGATTGCTCTAGCAGATCCATAGCCATGCCGATGTTAATCATGGCGGCTTCCCGGCTACCCATCTTGGGTTCGGGAGTAGACATGGGAGCGGAAATTGGAGGAGTTTCGGCGTCCGTCATCGGTGCTGGCATATCAGGATTGACACCAGGGGCCATGCCTGGGATTGGCGCAGGAGCGCCTGCCGAGCGAACGCCCTTCATCAACTCCATCAATTTGTCTGCCGGAACACTCATCTGAACTCCTTAGCACGAGTTTGTAAGCGATTACAAACTTTTTTGCAATAGGTCGGGGCATTTTATGTCAGCCCCGGAAGACAAATCCTTACGGATTACTTGCGGCCTTTACGACCTTTACGACCTTTACGCATGATGCGCTCCTTGGTTCAGGCGGCCACTTACTTAAAGGGGAAGCAGCCATACCCTTATCCCTTTCGGGGAAATCAGCGGCGGGTCTTGCGACTACGCTTCATTTTTCGTCCGTACATGATTGCTCCTTAACGACGAGTGTAATCACGTTGACTACGCCCGGAGTAGTTTTTATACCCTGTCTGACGCATTGTCAAGTTAGGGCTCGCTTCGCCTCTTTTCAGAGACTCTGTTGTCACCCGAGGCTGGTCAGCTTTTGGGGCGGTCATAGAACTTGTTCCGGGTGTTGCTGCCATCATCCCACCTGTTTGAGTTGAGGTTTGCCTTCAGACTTACCTTCTGGATTAGGCTCTGCGGCTTGCTGAGCCTGCTGAGCTTCCTGCTTTTCTTGTTGTTTCTTGAGCCTGTCTTTGAGCATCTGCTTCATTGGAGGGTCAATCAAGTCAAGCAAGGATTCTTTGTCAATGACCTGGGCTTTGAACAAGTTAAACGCCATCGTCCGTAGGTCTTCCATGAAGATCGGACTGTTGGAGTGGGCATCAACCTTGACCACAAAGTCTTTGGTAAATTGCTCTGCAATGAACGGCACACCGTTGTCGTCTAGGAAGTGTGTGTCGTCATACTCCTGCATACAGCGCAGGTAGAGAGTTGCAAGTTTTTCTAGCGAGTCTTCAATGACGAGGGCACGTTTCTTGGCACGGCTGGAGCCAAGACGGGCAAGCTGAGAAGCATGACCTGACGACCTCACGCCTGATTCGCCACGACCCTGCAAAACACTGACGATACCGCTGGCCTCCTCAAACATACTGTCTATTTCCTGAATCTCACGGAATAGATCGGGAGGAATCTGAGGAGCAAGTTTTTCAACCTTTGCGTTGGGCATATCAGTAGCAAGCAGGCCACCAGCGCGGTTGAGAGCAAAGTTCTTTTCATCTAGGATACCTGTGAACCCGATGAGAGCGGTAGGAGGCTGGACTTGCTTGCTTAGCAGGTCAAGAATTTCTGCCATCCGCTTGTTACGAAGCTGCTGCAAGAAGATGAGTCGCTGTACCTCTGACATTCCCCAGAAGTAGTCATACAGCGGGTTGGGGCAGATCTGCACGAACGGAATCTCGCCCTTGAGGAACATTGATTCGTTTGGACGGTCATAGATGATGACATCAGGCTCTGCCTTGGTGACGACTTGGTAGTCTTGAATGTCATCATTCCAGACGTACAACTCGGTCATCTCAATCGTATCTTCCGCAACCTCTGCCTTGTAGCGGTTCATGCCCCCCAGGTCGAGGTTCACATTGCCGTACATGGTCGGATTTGTTTGCGAAAGAATGATTCGCTCTATGCCGTTAGCCACTTCTGTGCGCTCGTGAGGCATGGAAGACACCCGTCTTACCAGTTCTTCCCGTCTAGGATGGCTCCACAACTGGCTGTAAAGCTCAGACTTGGTGATGTAGTAGGTGTGAACAAAGGCTTCTTGGTTGTCCAAACCGGGGATATCTTCCCTCAAAACCCCTATGCAAGCAGGCTCCACGTAGTGTGGATGTGGGCTTTTGCCCTTCATGACCAACTTGATGAACCCGCTGTTGTAGCAAAGTGCCCAGGTAGTTGCCAGTGCAAACTTCTGATCTGCGTTGCTGTCTAGCCAGCGGTCATTCAGAGAGCGGGTAAGAACGGGAATCTTGCTGTATTCGGCCTTCTTGACCGCAGCACCGACGTTGATGCTGAACCGAGTTGTCTCTGCTGAGTAGAGAAAACTGGTCAGTTGGTCAATGTGGGGGTAGATCTTGTTGTACAGAGCCGGTGACTCGTCTGGGCCATTGCCAAACAAGTACCAACTCCGTAGCGAGCCGTAGTCAACCTTGCGAGTTTCCCGCGACACCAAGCACTTCTGAATGAGACTGAGATAGAACTCCTCTCTTTCAACTGGCTCGGTAGGTATTCTCATGATTTGCTGACCTGAAGGTTCTCGTGGTCCTTCATAATAACGCTAGCTTTTGGACCCGTCAAATTGCCAGCAGACTTAGGGTTAATACTTACCGCTTCGTCTTTTACTGGTTTGAACTGACCGCCCATGACGGACTTCATGCTGATGCCGCCGCCTCCACCCCAGATGGCTTGGTCACCAGGGCGCGGTCCTTGTTGCTTTTGCTGCTCTTTCATGGCGTTGTCAGCCTCGGCAAACTGCTTGTCTGACAGTTTGTTGTGGCGTTTGAGGTAGCCAGTTTGGTGTTCTCCCTCGCGGGTGGTTTTGATATCGGTCATGTCGTAGTCCATAGCAAGCTGCTGGACGGTCTTGTCCGTGCGTTTGGTCTTATCTGACTTCAGGCCGACAGGCTTGAGGAACACAACACTGATTTCTCCCTTGCACAGTTTCATGGGGCACTTGGGTTCCCATGCTTCAAAGATGCCGTGTGCTTCGCAGTAGTAGTCTTTCAAGACAGCCATTTTTACCCTCTAAGTTGTTCGTCAAAGCTAGGATTGCCGTAGTCATGGCGGTTGACGAGTCCGACCTTGACTTTCACGCCTTCAGGAGTGACTTGTAGTTTCATCTGCCTCATGATGGGAGGCTCAGGAGTGCGGCGGTACTCCACGTAAAACTTCTTGTGCTGGTCCTTCATAACCCGCACAGCGCCCTCTTTCCAAGCTGCGTATGCCTTGTTTACGCGCCTCTGGATGTGTTCTGACAGAGGTTCTTCCTCGTAGACGAAGACAGTGTGAAACATACGGTGAGAGATGCCAGCAAGCTCACAAAAACGCTGGATAGAGATGCCACGGTCTTTGTCATCATAGAACCGGCGCATCTGTTTCTTGAGTTCCGACTTGCTCAGTGTTGCGTTTGAAGTATTCAAGCTCAAATCCCTTCTTCATCAAGAAGCCCAAGAAGTCCATCTCTCCGTGCATTGTTTCTGGCTGATAAGTTGTGGTGTCTATCCTAAGTTTGTGAGCACTAACTAACTTTCGAGTAGGTGCATGACAGCCAAACAGTTTTGAGTGGTCAAAGTCATCGTGGTAGACAGGTCCGGCGTACTCCATAGAAAAGTACTTAGCTTCTTGGTCAGGTGCGTAGCGCATCCCAACTTTTTCAAGATCTGTACGCATGAACCCGGATAGCTGGACATCCTCGTTACAGAAAGGCTGGACATTGAAAGCTCTGTGGATGATGCCGTGCTTGCCAGGGGCTTGCATCATTTTCTTGCTACGCAGAGACAGCCCACCGTTTTGGATGATGTGCTTGTCAGAAGGTTCTTGTTGCCATGTCCAGTTGTAGTAGTACTTGTCGCTAGTCAAAGCACAGTGGGTAGGCGCACCTATGTAGTCGTACTTGTACCAGTCTTTGTTGAAGTTGGTTCCGTCGATTACAAAACCGTCATCTTGGACTATGAGTGCATGGCTTGTGTCTATGAAGTTATGCAGGGCATACATCATGAACCAAGAGTACTGAAAATAATCAAGAGCAAAGATAGCCTTGTGTTCCACGAACCAAGGAAGGCTTGCAGGCCTGCTAGGGCTTAGCAGAAGGGCTTTGCTACCAGGAAGCTGCGTCATGCTCTTGACGAGGCTAGGAATGGCGCTAGAGCCATCGTTGTGGCCGTACACAGACACCACAGTGAGATTACTGTGTTCCATACAGCCCAATCCTTTTCAGGTAGTCACTAACGTTCCTGCCAACAGCAATCTGCTCAGGCGTGTAATCTTCCTGAGCCTTGCTTATCTCTCTGGTGATTTTTGAGGCTATCAGGCGAGGCTGGATCTGCTCTGCGTAGGCAACAGCAGCCAGTGCAGTAGCAATGACCCTATCGTCCTTGCCACGACCAGGAGCGCCCAAGAACCCGTTGTCACGGACGATGCCTTTCATCTCTTCCAGCAAGTCCATGCTGTAGATGCCCATCATCTCCCGCTCAAAATAGTCTTTCATGTAGTTGAGCATCCTCTCCTTGGTAGAAGAGGTAGTCAGGTAGCCAATACTGTTGGAGATGCCCCCTAGCGTGTCGTTCCTGCGCCAGATGTAATTCTGCATAGAACCCAGCACATCTAGCAGGCCATGCCCCACAGGACCGCCCATAGAGCTAGCCATGCGTTTGAGGTTGCGTATCTCGTTGATGACAGCCTGACCTGGGCCGTTGACTTCAAGGTTAAGCGTAGAGTTCTTGTAAGCACCAGCCAAGTGTGCGATGACCCACGCAAACTGGTAGGTGTTCATCTCGCTGGTAGCAAACTCTGCTACTTGGTCAAGACCGTCAGCATAGCATCTGAACACTTGTATGCAAAATCTATCTGCCCAGTCTGAGCTTCCGTAGGCTGGATCGGCTCCAATAACGTAGTAAGCTGAGTCAATGGGCTGCTCCCACACGCGAAGCGTGGACAGTCTCTCTGTACTTCTAAGCACCTCGGTGTCTTGGAACAACTGACCAAAACTGTAGCGGTAGTCTTCATGGTCCCTCTTCTTACTTTGCTTGGCAGCTTCCGTACACCTTGTGTGTGAGAAGAAGCTAGTGCCAGTCATCACAAAAGCATAGTCCTCAGTAGGCGGGAACTCCTGATACATCAGAGTCTCATCCTTGATGCCCTCGTGCATCTTCCACCGCCACCAAGCCATCTGCCTAGAGTTGATGTCAACACCGTACATCTTCTTGATGTCCTTGACCCACTCCTTCTCCTCTGACTTGAGCTTGCCATCCCAGTACACCTTGTAGATCTGGGAGTCGCCAGCAACAGAGTAGAACTCGTTACGCCACCAGCCACAGAAGATTGCCCTCTGCGTCTTTGCTCGTTTGGCAGTCTTGTACATATCGTGAAACATATTGAAGCCCTGTGCCGTGGACTCAAACATATACAAGCGCTCAGGGTTCTTCTCAGCAAGAGAAGCAATCAGAGATGCAAGTCCTTCTTCATTGCCCCACGAAGCCGTCTCAGTTCCATGTAGGTAGGTAATGGCTTTACCTTGACCAAGCCTGCTCTTGTTGCCTGCAATCTGGTAGAAAAGTCTGGAGCGGTTCTTAAGAACCATCTGGTTGCGGTTGTGCGCGACAAGCGGAATTTTGTATTCCTTTGGCAAGCCCTCCATATACATGGCAAGGGTTGAGCGAAACATATCACGGTTCTCTTCCGTATCTGCAACCAAAGTCCCTTGCCATCCAGGATGTGTAAATTGCCAGTAAAGGTCAAGCGCCAGAGAAATTGTCGTAATTCCCAACTGCCTGCCTTTGAGGATAACAAAGAAGTGAACATCCTCATCCAACCCTTTCTGTATCTCCTCCATCACGTACGTCTGCGTCCCCAGCAACGTACCCATCTTCTTCAAGCCCTCCTCCTTCGTCTCAATCTTGAGTTCAGAGCAGAACTTGTAAAACTTCTTCAGATCAAAGTTCATCTTGTTTTCTTGTTGTCAAAGTTGTCCAGATTCCAGGCAATGATGTCACCAGAGACAACCTTGTTCTTGGCACAGCGAATAAGCTCGTTATAGAAGATTTCTGAGTACTT
>JGI25921J50272_10000085_pt1 | contig 28178 bp, 29 predicted proteins | sample LauGreSu1BDMLBSD_2_FD_50272 | JGI IMG/M metagenome (IMG submission 50272) | reverse complement strand
GATACTCTCGGTAAAGGCATTCATCAGGAGCTGGAAAACATCCTGATTGTTAGTTTTATCAGATTGAGAAATCAGATTTTCGTAGCGTTTTTTTAAGGTTTCGATATTTTTTTCGGCTTCCGATCCGGTGAGCTTCAGATTTAAAAGATCGTACTTTACCCGCTGCAACCACAGTTGGTTGGCCTCTGCATCGGATGGGAACCAAGGCAATTTTTCACGGTTATAGGTATACTGCTCGTCTTTGCTAAAATCAAACGGTTGATTGATCTGGCTGATGGCAAACTTTAAACGCTCATTGTAACGCTTCTGATAAACATTAAAAATATAAAATGGCACACTCAAGTCGCCCGACTTAAGGTCATCGTCTAAGGTGTTTCGGTATTGGCTAAAATCAGCCATATCGCTTGCTAAAAAATAATTGCGACCAGCATCTAAACTCTTGATATAATTATCAAAAATGATCGAAGAAATAGAATCATTTAAGCTCACTTTTTTGTAGTGGTAATTTTCAATCACCTCTACCAGTTCTTTCACTACCACCTGCTGCTGTGCATCAGGTTTTAAGTTCAGCGAGCCCGCTACTTCCACCCGCACCCTTGGATCGGCCGAGCAGGCTAAAGTGGCAGCTATAAACAAACCCAGGAATAATTTTCTCAACATCTCTTTAAATTTTTTGAACTCCATATCACGGTATCGTGCCTTAATTAAAGGCTTTAAGATACAGACAAAATGTGTGTGTTTTTGTTAAAAAAGGCAAAATTTTAATGAAAATACGTAATTCTGACGCCTAAATAAGCTATCTATACAAACTGCATACTGTTAAAGTACGGGATTGAGGAGGATATCCTTTAATTGTTCGAATTCTAAGGCATATTTTTCTGCGGCTGCCGTTTTATCCCACTTGAGATACAATTGGTAGAGATTGTACTTGAGGCGCAATAATTCGGGCAGATTTTTAGAGAAGATGGCTATTTTTTCAGCTTCGAGCCAGTCTTTAGCGGCTGGTGCAAACTCATCTACCTCAAACTTTAACTGTGCCAGTTCATTCAGCGAACCTATCGCACCTTGGGTATAATTGATTTTTCTGGAAGTACTTAAAGCCTGCAGATAGAACCAATTGGCTGGAGAAAAAAGTTCCTTCCGAGAATACATATCAGCAATTTCCCGGTAACAGTTCGCCACACCCTCTTCAAATTTCAATTTAGTAAATGCCGGGAGCGTTATTCGGATCAGTTCAGTTTCTGCCTGTTCAAATTGCCCATCGAGTGATAAAAGCTTCCCTCTTTGCAGGTGACGCTTGGCAATTTGTAGCGACCCGTTTATTTGCTGAGCTGCTGCCATGGAATGGTTGATGGCTTTAAGTGCTCCTTTGTAATCTTTTTTTAAGGATAAGAGATATGATTTTAAAAGAAATAAGTCGGAAAGGAGTTCTTTATCTTTTAATACAGTTTGCACTGAAACAGTCTTATCTATGTTTTTGAGTGATGCATCCAGGTCGCCATTGAGAGCACTGCTGATGGCCCAGCTGATTGGTTTCGATCCCTCATTTAACCGCTTTATACGAGAGTCATAGCGGGCAGAAAAATGCTCGAACTCTTGCTTAAAGGATCGTTCGGCCAAAAAGTTTTGCAAATCAACCGGATCGCTTGTTAAATTGAGACGTAGCAGGAAATAAGACTTAATGGGATTCTGGATAGCTGGAGGCGTATTATTTTGTTGCGCAAAAACTGGAAGGCCAATCAGAAGTGCCAGTAGCAGGATATTCCATCTTTTCATGTCAATGCGCATCGGATAATTGGCTTAAAGGTCTAAATCTAATTTAATCTGCCGAAATCTAATTGAGTTCGCCAAGGTTTTTGTAAAATAGTATCCTATTTCATGAGGCTTAAATTCATTCAACATGGCTAACCTAGCTCCTTTGGCAGAACGCATGCGTCCGGCCGGTCTATCCGACTATATCGGTCAACAACACCTGATTGGACCAGGCGCTATTTTACGCCAGGCCATAGAAGCCGGGAATATCCCGTCTTTATTGTTATGGGGGCCTCCAGGAGTCGGTAAAACCACATTGGCTTTTATCATTGCCCGACAATTAAAACGTCCATTTTTCAATTTAAGTGCCATCAATGCCGGAGTAAAAGAAATTCGGGCCATTATAGAAGACGCAGTAAAACTGAGAGACGAAGGCGAAGCGCAGCCCATCTTATTTATTGATGAAATTCACCGTTTTTCCAAATCGCAACAAGACTCCTTACTTGCCGCAGTAGAAAATGGTTTGCTTACACTAATTGGCGCAACTACAGAAAATCCATCTTTTGAAGTGATCTCGGCCTTGCTCTCCCGCTGTCAGGTATACGTGCTACAGCACCTCCAGGCAGAGGAGCTTAAATCTTTGCTGCAATTGGCCATCACTAAAGATACTGAACTTGCCAAGAAAAAGATAGTCATTAAGGAGTACGAGGCCTTGTTACGGCTCTCGGGCGGCGATGCTCGTAAATTACTGAATGTACTGGAGCTCGTGGTCCAAACCCTTAAGCAGCAAGAGATTGAAATTGATAACGACTTGGTACTGCAGCTGGTGCAGCAAAACATGGCCATTTACGATAAATCGGGCGAGCAACATTACGATATCATTTCTGCTTTTATCAAATCCATTCGCGGCAGCGATCCAAATGCCGGTGTATATTGGCTGGCAAGAATGATTGAGGGCGGAGAAGATCCGGCATTTATTGCGAGAAGGTTGTTGATTTTAGCAGCCGAGGATATTGGGAATGCCAACCCTAATGCTTTGCTGCTGGCACAATCTTGCTTCGATTCGGTGAAAGTGATCGGCTGGCCCGAATCAAGAATCATTTTAGCACAGCTGGTTACCTACTTAGCTTCTTCGCCCAAAAGCAATGCCAGCTATGAGGCCATCAACAAGGCTCAGGCTGCGGTAAGGCAATCGGGTGATTTGTCGGTTCCCATTCATTTGCGCAATGCGCCCACCGGCTTGATGAAAGATTTGGGCTATGGCAAAGACTACCAGTACGCACACGCTTTCGAAAATAATTTTGCTGCACAAGAATATTTACCCGATAGATTATCGGGAACTGTTTTTTATGAACCCGGGGCAAATCCTTCCGAAAATAAACTAAGAGAGCACTTGAAAAAACTTTGGAAAGACAAATACCGCTATTGATCAAATACCGAATTTTTCTCTCAAACTGGCGCTGTAAGAACGACTGGAATTGAGCCTCGTCATTTCTTTATCGTTTAACACAAAGGCCAGTGAACCGTTAAAGCTTTTCCTTATTTCTTTGATTAAATCAGTATTGATGATGAAACTACGGTGAATCCTTACAAACTCATCGGGTAATTTTTCTTCCAGATAGGCCATGGTAAAATCGGTGAGGTGACTGGAACCATCAATACAACGAAGAAAAACATATTTATCTTCTGCTTCAATGTAAGAAATGTCATCCAACCTGATCAGCATGATTTTATCACCCAGCCTCACAGTTAACGTCTTCAACTCTTTTTTAGGTTGAATCACCTGAATCAGATTTTTAATGGAATTGAGATCGGGAGAAAAGGGTGCTGAGCTTTGAAGTTTTTTAACGGTAAGGTCTAAACGATCTTTTTCGATGGGTTTCAACAAATAATCAATCGAATTTTCTTCGAAAGCCTTAATTGCATACTGATCAAATGCAGTGGTAAATACCACTTTGGGTTTATGCCTGATGAGCTTGAGCATCTCAAATCCATTCATCACCGGCATTTCAATATCTAAAAATATAACATCCGGATGCAGCTTTTCAATCAGTTCAAACCCCTCCTTTCCGTTTACTGCTTCGGCCATGATATCGAAAAGCTCATAAGGCGCCAGCAATCTTTTTAATCGTTGGGTACCAATTAACTCATCGTCAATTATTATGGTTTTAAACTGGTTATTCATATTCGAATGTTAATGTATTGGTTTGGTAGTTTGTTTTTTAATGTTGCAAATTCTTTGCCAAACTGCTGATGGTTCGAATTTCCTGAACTAAACCTTCATGGATTGAAACCTTTCGTGGTCCTGATTTAAATCAAGACTATTTAATGAATGTTTTTGCGGTATCAATAAATACACCATTTTATTGGGTTTCGAGATCAGTTTGAATTCATATTTCTTGGGATATAGGAGTTCCAATTTTTCATAAGTGCTTTGAAACCCCTGTCCGCTCACCACTTGTTGAGGAAAATCTTTCCCATTATCATAAATTCCGATGATCAGGTTTTTACCTTCAGATCGAATGTTAATCGTTATTTCACCTTCTTGTGCTAAATCAATGAGTCCATGCCGCAGGGCATTTTCCACCAAAGGCTGCAATAAAAACCTGGGGATAAATTGTTTTTTTAAGTTATTGGGTACATGAATACTGAAACTCAAACGATTACCCAGCCTTATTTTTTCAATTTCGAGATACACAGTCACCATTTCGAGTTCGTCTTGTATGCTCGAAAAATTTTGTTGCCCGTAATTGATACTGTACCTGAATAATTTCGAAAGTTTGAGGGTCAGTTCTTCTGCAAGGGTGGCCTGGTCGTAAACCAATGCGGCAATGGTATTTAAAGAGTTGTATAAAAAATGAGGATTAATGGTGGATTGGATCGCCTCCAGCTCTTCTTTCATTTTAAGTTGTTTCAATTTGAGTATCTCGATCTCTTTTCTGTGAAACTGGTTGCTATACGTAATTCTTTGCGATTCGTAAAGCAACACCACCGCACTGGCGATTATCGAAATGCTATAATTGATCAGAATTTGATTTCCCCGCTGAACTAACAAATAAGGCTGATTAAATACCGATGCATATAACCAATACGAAAGTTGGGTAGCAATAAAAGTCCCTAACAAGCCCATTAAACAAAGCGTAGGCACCTTGATCCATTTACAAGAAATCTTCCAGTTCAAAAGCTCTGTGTAGAGCGAAATGGCAAAAGCCATGGCAAAAGCATGAAATTTACTAAAAATGATAATGCCCCAAAATGCCTGAAAGGATATACCGTAGGCGACCGCATGAAATGCAGAAACGGCCAAACCGGTGATTAACCCTGCTATCAGGGTATTAGCAAAAACATATTGCCATTGGTCTCGAAAGTATTTTCTAGGTAAAATCATTTCATGCGTTTTTGCTAACTAATTCTATTTCGTCTAAAACAACCTTTACTGGCAAATAAACGCCTATATGTTTTTCGGGATGATTGATCAGCCGGATCTGATAATTGTCGCCGTAGAGCAATTTCAATTTATCGTAAGTGCTTTTAAAACCATAGCCGCAGTTGATGTCAACCGGGAAGGGCTGTCCGTTGTCATAGATCGCGATATCTAAATTGGATTGCTTTCTTCGGATGTGAAGTTTTACCACGGCAGCTCCACTTGAGCTTGAAAGTCCGTGCTTCACTGCGTTCTCTAACAAAGGCTGCAATAAAAACCTGGGGATTTGAATATCAAACAAGGATTGCTCACAAATCATCTCGAATTTAAATCGCTTCCCAAACCTTACTTGTTCAATTTCGAGGTAATTTTTTACCACATTGAGCTCCTCTTCAATACTCGAAAAGTGATCGCCAGACTGTGCCAAACTATAGCGGTACAACTGGGCCAGCTTTAAGGTCATCGATTCTGCTTTGGCCCCATCTTGGCCAATTAAACCGGCAATGGCATTTAAAGAGTTGTACAAAAAATGGGGATTGACTTTTGCCTGAATGGTTTGAAGCTCTGCCTGCTTCTTCAATCGGTTCAGTTTCACAAATTCTACTTCTTGCTGTATGGCGTTGATCTGATGACGCGTTTTCTGCCATTCGTACAAAACAATGCTTGAACAAACAATGAGAAGAACAATAGAATTGATGCCGATTTGTTTAAGCTGTATTACCCAGGAATAATCCATATCAAAGAAAGCCGACAAAATCAGATAGCTTAATTCGGTGCCCACCACCATCCCAGCCAAACAAATAAGATAAAACCCGATAATGATGCTCCTGTTGGAACTAAAATTGCGAATCAGGGATTTCCCAAAAAGTGATACGGAATTAGCTACAGACACTGAAACTAAAACACTGAAAACTAAGATCCTGGCACTGGGACTTAATTCAATAGGCTTGCCAGTAAAAAGTGTGCTAAATAGAATGATACAGTGGCCTATCAGAAAACCTAAAAGTAAGCCGAAGAGGTTAGAATATGCCCATTTTCTTTCTAAATGTCGTTGAGGTATAACCATTGAACAAAAGTGTTTGGCTAATTTTCACGACACAAAAATAATCAATTATATGGCTATATTAATTTTTATGTAAATTATTTTAATTAAACTACTAGTTATTATAACTATGGATAATTAAATTAGAAGGATTGAAAAAGAGCCGGGTCTAGCAAATTGGGATAGTTGAATTTGAATTCAACTTGTTGCAGGTATTTTGGTTCTACTTGTTTCCATTGTCCTTTTTCCTGAATAAATGAAGGGGAAGCTAAGCCTGCCTGCTGGGCCGCCAGGCTATAAAATTCGCTGCGGCTGGGGTGACTGGGCGCACAAGCGTTGATGATTCCCTGATATCGAACAGCTATCGCATGTAGAATAATTTGGATTACATCCGCCTGGTGTATCAGATTAACGGGTGCCTGGCCGTTAGGGATATTTTGTCGGCCGGCAAAAAATCTACCCGGGTTTCTGCCTGGGCCGATTAAGCCTCCTGCTCTGATGATACAAGTTGGCAAATGGAGCGTTTGTAAAACCTGTTCAACTTCAGCCAATAATTTGCCATTGGTCTCGATGGGTTCCAAAACCGAGGCTTCATCTACCAAACTGTTTGGCTCACCATAAACAGAAGTAGAGCTGATGAAAATGAGCTGCTGCAGTTTCTGATTAGCAGAAAGTAATTCTGGGAGCGATTGAAAAAACTGCAAATAAGCCTCTTTCCTTTCCGGACTGCTGCCAGGTGGAACCGCTATGATGAGGATCTCTGAATCGGCAAATTCCTGAAAATTAGCGAGTGTTTCCGGCTCATCTAAACGAATCAAAAAAGGCTGAATACCTTTTTTACTAAATTGAGTCAGCTTTTCCTCCCGGGTGCTTGAACCATTTACCCGGTAAGCCGATTGGACTAATTGCTGGGCCAGCGGAAACCCTAGCCAACCACAACCCAAAATGCTTACACTATTTGCCTGATTCATACGTTGAATATCGTGAAAAGCTGATGCTTTTGGAGTGTTGGCATAAATTTTGACCTAAAACAAGCATAAATATTACTTATATGAATCAGATCAATATTAAAAAAACAGCGCTTATCGGATTGATTGGTGCTATCAGCTGGAGCATTTTACCATCTTGTTCTACCATGACCAAAACACAAAAAGGGGCAGCCATTGGCGCCGCAACCGGAGGCACCATTGGTGCTTTGATCGGCAAGAAAGCGGGAAATACGGCAGTTGGTGCCATATTGGGTGGTGCCATTGGCGGAACCGCGGGGGCATTTATTGGCAGGAGTATGGACCGGCAGGCAGAACAACTGAAACAAACCATTCCGGGAGCAGAGATCATTCGCGAAGGAGAAGGAATTATTGTGAAGTTCGATTCAGGAATTTTGTTCGATGTAAACAAATCAGAATTGAAACCCGCGGCCGTTACCAATATTCAAAATTTGGCAAAATCATTAAAAGAGAATCCAGAAACGAATGTGTTGATCATTGGACATACTGATAATACCGGCAGCGATGAATACAATGTCCGCTTATCGGCAAGAAGAGCTGAATCCGTAAAGGATTTTGCTGCCGCCCAGGGAATTCTGTCCAACCGATTGAACGTTCAGGGAAAAGGAGAAATGGAACCTATTGCCGATAACAGTACCGAAGAAGGTAGATCTAAAAACCGCCGGGTGGAAATCGTGATCGTTGCCAATGAAAAAATGAAAGAAGAAGCGAAAAAACAGGTAGGATAGTTTTTGAATTGATACGGACAAAAAGATATTTTGATATTTCTTAACTTTGTAGTGTGTTGAAGAAAGTCATCATATCTTTCATTGCGGTGTTTTACCTGAGCCTATCATGTGGTTTGGCTATGAATCTGCATTTCTGTGGCCAAAAACTGGAAAGGGTTCAGTTCAACACCAAAAGCATCAAATCATGCTGCAGCGAATCTGAAGAGGAAGCGGATCATTGTTGCAAAAATCAGGCAATTGTGATCAAAGTAACCGATCAGCATGAGTCGGTAAGCTTGGTGAAGGTTCCAAGCCTCAGCCCTTCTACACCTGTAAAACATCACTTTAATTCGCCTACTTTTAATTTGCAAATTGCGGTTAAGGATTTCAGCACCACAAATTTGCTGAAACCACCTCCACAGGCAAATCCGATCCATCTGCAAATCAGTGTTTTTAGAATTTGATAACAAGCACTAACCCCGCTTGTACACCAGGAGAGAACTTCTCCTGCATTCGTTTTATCAAATTTTAATTCAAAAACATGAAAACATTAAAAATAATGATGGCTTCGGCCATGATGCTGTTGGGCATTACAGCCAAAGCACAATTCGTAAAAGCTGAAATTCAGGTGAGTGGCTTAACTTGCTCCATGTGCCAATTGGCAACAGAAAAAGCCATTAAAACCTTGAATTTTGTGAGCGACATTAAACCCGATCTCAATAAAAACATCTTCATTATCACGTTCAAAAAAGACAAAGCGGTTCAATTGGATTTGATCAAGAAAAAAGTAAAAGATTCAGGTTTCTCAGTAAGTAAACTGGTAGCCATCTTTAATTTCGATCAGCTAAAAGTGAAAGATGATTTTCATTTTGATTACGCTGGAAGTAAATATCATTTTATGGATGTTCCGGAAAAAACATTGGACGGACCCGTTCGTTTAACCGTATTGGATAAAGACTTTATTCCGGGCGGCGAATTCAAAAAACGTGCGGCCAGCACTACTTTTGAGTGCTACCGCTCAGGAATGATGGGTAAAACGCGTACTTACCACGTAACACTTTAAGATGAAAAGACTGACTATTTTGCTGGGGCTGCTCACAGCGAGCCTCGGCATTTCGGCCCAAGAGCTTTATGTAGCCACCGAGCCCGCCAGTAACATGCCGAAAAACGGACTGGCTTTGAGAATTTCTCAGGAGGGTGGATTTCAAAATGGATACCAGAGCCGGACAATTCCAGAAATGATGTATGGTTTAGATAAAAACCTGATGGTGCACGCCTCGGCCTATCTCTCCAATTTCTTCCAAAATAATTATAAAATGGAGGGCTGGAGCACCTATGCCAAATATCGTTTTTTGAGTATCGACAGTACAAACAGGCATTTCAGAGGAGCGGTATATGCCAAGTATTCATCCAGTAATAACCCCATCGATTTTCAGGAAATAAATTTAGAAGGGAATAACAGCGGCTGGCAGACCGGCGTAGTGTTTACGCAATTATTGCACAAGCTGGCCTTGTCGGCATCGGTGAATTATAATAAAGCCTTGGATAACCGTGATGCCCAGCTATTTCCTACAAATTTTGCCGATGAAAGTTTGGGCTATACCTTTTCTGCGGGTTTATTGACCTATCCGAAGGTTTACCGTGATTACAAGCAAACCAATATCAATGTTTATTTGGAGTTTCTTGGAAAATCTAATTTGGGTAGAAACGAAAACCTGATGGATGTGGCTCCCGCTGTGCAGTTTATCATCAACAGCAAATTACGCATTGATGTTTCGCAGCGTTTTCAGCTTTGGGGCAACATGACCAGAAACGGGAAAAACATGTATTTGATCCGTTTGGAATACAATTTATATAACGTTTTCTAGGAATTGATGCTGTTGGTGATTTGTGCCAGGTGATGCGCTCCATGCCAGGCATATAAACCAAGCAGGTACTTAAGTTTAAAGGTTTTCTGATGCTCCGGATGAAAATAGGTGCGTTCGAAATCTTCAGGCTTGAGTGTTTTCAGGAATAATACCAGCTTTTGATGTAAGGCATCCAACAAATCGAGCGAAACGTCAATTGGAGCAAATTTAGCATCCTCACATTCAGCCCAATCTGCTTCTGCATAAGGTCTGATGTGGGGATGTTCTTCTGTTAGGGCCAGCTTGAACCGGATGTAAGCATTGGCATGGCTATCGGCCAAATGGTGTACCACCTGCCTCAAAGTCCAACCTCCCGGCCTGTAGGGCGTGTCGAGTGTCACATCGTTCAGGCCCGCTACCGCTGATCTTAATTCTGCAGGCAGAGACGCAAGTGCCGATATCCATAATTGATAATCAGACGCATCGGCTTGTTCATCAAAGTGGAACTTCCCGATCGGATATTTTAATTGCTCGAGACTTGCTGAATCCATATTAAAATAATTTTTTGAGCCACTTCAATAATCCCATATTGAAAGGCGGATAAACTAGTTGATTGAAATCTATTGCACCCTGGTACAATACCGATCGCTCATGCGAAAAAGCTTTGAAGCCGTAAAAACCATGGCAGCTGCCACTTCCACTCGGACCAATTCCTCCAAAGGGTAAATGTGGGTTGCTGATGTGGATCAACACATCATTAACGGCAGTTCCACCTGCAGAAGTATGCCTGATGACTTTTTCAGCGGTATCACCATCGGCAAATACATACAAAGCTAAGGGCTTGGGGCGGGCATTTACCTGTCTCAAAGCCTCGTCCAGGTTTTGATAGCTGATGATCGGCAATATAGGTCCGAAAATTTCCTCCTGCATAATGGCACTATCCCAAGCCACGCCGCTTAGTAAAGTAGGCTCAATGGTTAAGTCGTTTGGTTCAAAATTCCCACCAAAACTAAGTTGAGCACCTTGCTTTAAGGTTGTTTCGGTAAGTTTTTTCAATCTTTCAAAATGTTTGTTGCTAATGATTTTTCCGTAAACAGCTTTGTCCAATTGTCCATTTTGCTGATAGAGCTTTTCGATTTTCTGTTGTACTAGCTGAACAAATTTTTGCTGCATGCTTTCGGGCAGCAATACATAATCGGGGGCGATACAGGTTTGACCAGCATTTAAAAATTTACCCCAAACAATTTTTTCGGCCGCCTTCTCCAGCTGCGCTTTTTCGGTGATGATCACCGGCGATTTACCGCCAAGTTCGAGGGTTACAGAGCTAAGGTGCTTTGCAGCGGCCTCCATTACCAATTTGCCAACTTGTGTGCTTCCGGTATAAAAAATATGATCAAAAGGCAACGATAACAATTCTTGCGCAACGCTGGCATCACCTTCAAAACAGGCAATTTCTGAAGTATCGAAATTGTTCGAAATCAGTTTAGAGAGCAAGGCACTCGTGGCCGAACTCAATTCCGAAGGTTTTAAAATTGCGCAATTACCCGCAGCAATGGCCGAAACCAGTGGAGAGATGAGTAATTGAAAAGGATAATTCCATGGGGAAATGATCAGAGAAACTCCCTTAGGCTCGTAAACAATTTTATTACGGGTAGACAAACTTGCCAAGGTAGCTTTCACCTTTTTGGGCTTCATCCAGGAGCTGAGATTTTTGACTGCAAAATCTATCTCACCGTAAACAAAATAGACTTCCGTTAATGCCGCTTCAAAAAGCGGTTTCCTCAAATCGGTAGCCAGCGCCTGGTAAATCTCATCCTCATTTGCCTGAATCAAGGACTTCAACTTTAGCAGTTTTGCTTTCCGCTCCTCGGCAGTACTTAAACGCAGCTCGATACTACGTGCTTGCTGGGATTCAAAAATCTTCTGAATGTGACTGCTCATTATTAGAAATTTAATTGTGGATGTTTCTTATGAAAATCTGTTGACTGTTGATAGGCCTGAGCAGCTTGCAATAATTTACCCTCGCCAAAAAGCTGACCCATGAAAGTGATACTGGCAGGCAAGCCTCTGGAGTTGAATCCATTGGGTAAAACCACCGAAGGATGACCACTTAAATTGCTTGCTGTTAAATTGGCACCAAAGCTGGGTGAAATGTACAGATCCAGGCCTTTTATTTGCTCATGGATTTGCTGAATCAATAAAGTTCTCACCCGATTGGCATTGATATAGGTTGCAGCAGAAATAAATTGTGCGCCTCTAAACGTATTGGGCCAGGCGTTTTTATTTTGCATCACCATTAAATCGTCCTTACCACTTATAACTAGATCCTGGAATGCAGCACCACACTCTGCAGAAAGAATGATCACTAAATCATTATATGGCATTTGAGGCAGCTGGATAGGAACCAGCTCGGCGCCCAGTTCTTTTAGTTTAGCCAGTGTCAATGAATCATTTACGCGGTTTGCGTACTTTCTTTGAAAATCTTTCTCCAGGTAACCAACGCGTAAGCCTTTTAATGTTTTGGAACCATCATAATTGAAAGGAGCATTGATTACACTCAAATCCTGACCATCGCTGCCATAAACTGCCTGAAAAACAAGGGCACAATCTTCCACCGTACGGGCGATGGGGCCTAGTTTATCCATGCTCCAACTCAAAGCCATTGCACCTTGCTTAGAAATACGACCAAAACTTGGTCGCAAACCACTCACCCCACACTCTGTGGAAGGAGAAACGATGGAACCCAAAGTTTCTGAACCAATCGCAAATGGCAAACAGCCTGCAGAAACTGCCGAAGCAGAGCCTGCAGAAGATCCGCTGGAACCTCGGTTCAAATCCCATGGATTACGGGTTTTTCCACCAAACCAAACATCGCCCATGGCCAGTTCGCCTAAAGTTAATTTGGCGATCATGACGGCACCGGCAGCTTCCAGGCGTTTCACCACAGTGGCATCCGTTGCAATTACCTGATCTTTGTAAGGTACCGAACCCCAGGTGGTTTTATAATCTTTGGTGGACAATAAATCTTTTACTCCAAAAGGAATGCCATGCAGCACTCCGCGGTATTTCCCCGCTTTAATTTCCGCATCGGCAAGAGCGGCTTGCTTCATGGCACGCTCTTCGGTAAAGCTCACCACATTGAGCAGTTTAGAATTGTATTTCTTTAGACGTTCTATGAAAAATTTAGTCAGCTCAACGGAGGTAATTTTTCGATTCTTAATCAGATCAGCTAATTCACGAACACTGTAAAATGCCAATTCATCCCGGTTTGCGGGTAAAGAAATCTTATTAAGTGGGCCAAGCTTGAATCCACTGGCCTGATCGGGAAATTGATATCCAACCGGAATTGGGTTAAAATTCAGGGCCGGAGCGACCGAATTATCCAATGCTACTTTTCTGATAGCCAGGGTGCTTTTTCGCAAATCCTCCAATTCGGTGATCATCGAATCAGACTCAGCATCGCTAAAGCTCAAACCTAAAATTTTAGAGGCCTGACCGATCATACCGATGGTGATGGATTGTTCGTCAGCTTTGGTACCCATCAGGGCACCTACCAGAAAGCAGGAAACGCAAATAATAACTCCGTAAAGTGTATTTCTAAAGTTAATTTTCATCTTGGTGTGTTTGGTTAAGACCTAAATTAATCAAAGAAAGCTTAAATTCACCTACAATTAAATGGTCCATGAGAATTTTACTGTTTTTATTGAGCTTTAGCCTGATCTGTTTTTCTCCAAGTTTTGCTCAGCAGATCAAAACAGATGTATTGGTGTATGGTAATGGGCCAGGTGCCGTAGCCGCTGCCATACAATCTGCCAGGTCGGGGGTAAAAACTATTTTGGTGTTCGATAAAATTTCTTGGGCTGGACAAAAATCTTTAGCAATTCATCCCGCTCTATCCTATGGAATTTGGGCAGAATTTGCCAAAAATTATTCGATAATAACAGAAAATAAAGCGCCAGAGACCAAATTTTTTAAGATAGATGGAGAAAAGACTGAGGAGGTTTTAAAGTCGATGGCCGACACGGTGAAGCGTTTGACTTTGATCCGTTCCGCAAAAATAAATACGATTAAAGCGGTGGGCAAGGGTTGGGAATTCAGACTGGCAGAAGGTAAAAAAATTAAAAGTAAAATTTTACTCGATGCCACCACAGAACACCTGGCGTTGCAAATGCTAAAGGTAGCTGCTCCCACAGGTAAAAGTATCAGCACGCAAGGTAATAACGAATTATACCGCACCAGTGTGGCCGCAATAGACACCTTTAAAATTTTACCCATCAGTGCTTTAATTCCTGAAAAAACGGAGTACTTAGTGGCCTTACCGAAAATTCCCGAGTCTGAAATAGCTACCATGCATGCCGGACAGGCCGCAGGAGCAACAGCAGCCTTTTGTGCTTTTTTTAACACCAGCACCCCAAAATTAGACGTAAGGACGATACAAAGTGAGTTGCTCACCTATCGGTCCTCTTTGTTTCCTTTAGCAGATATCTTACCCGGCGATTCAAGTTTCATCAAAATCCAACATCAGGCGGTGAGTGGAATCATGAACAAGGGCTTTAGCTATCAGGTTGATGGCATATATTTTCAAACCCAAGGAACATTGAGTACTGAGGAGTTAAAGTCACCCATGAAAAGCTTTTACAGCCGCAGCCAGATTTGGTTTGCAGATCATCGTTCTGAGAAACTGAGCATCCGTGAAGGAATCGACCTTTTGATGTATACCGCTACCCGTGGAGAAGAACTGAGACGAGAAATTGAACGTGGATGGAAAACCAATCTTGGTTTTTCATCAGCATATGAAGCCTCAAGGCCGCTGAACCGTAAGGAATTTGCTATTTTACTCGATGCTTACCTCCAATCTTTCAGTGTGAAGGTAAACTTGGAGGGACAATTATTAAACTAAGATGAACCCTTACGCTCAAAAAAGGTTTTCCAAATTTTTGTTGCTCACTTTTGCCTTGATCATAGCAGGCACCTCGCTCTGGTACACCAATTATTTGGTGAAAAAGATCTCTGCAGCGGAGCGGACCCGAGCCGAGGTTTGGGCGCTCAGCAACAAAAAAATCCTGGAGATTGCCGATGTGAATGATGAGTTCATCACTTTCATTTATTCTGTTAGAGATAGCTTGGAAGTACCGGCAATTGTGACCGACAGTAAAGGGAAGATTATTTTTTGGAAGGGATTAGATAATACCAAGACCAATATCAGGCTGGAAGCGGAACAAACCGACGCCAAAGGGATCAGGCAAAAAAATTATGACCCAACTTATTTTGAGCGAGAGTTAGCTCAAATGAAAGATCAGCACGATCCGATACAGATTAACATTTCTTCATTTGGCATGAAAGACGAGCAATTCGTTTATTACAAAGATTCTATCTTATTGAGCAGGCTCCGGATTTTTCCCTACATACAGTTATCACTAATCGCAATTTTCCTACTATTCGCCTATTTCGTGTTTAATACCGCCAGAAAATCGGAACAAAACCAGGTTTGGGTGGGCTTGGCCAAAGAAACTGCCCACCAGCTGGGTACCCCTATTTCTTCATTGATGGCCTGGATGGAATTATTGAAATCGCGATTTAAGACCAATGAAGACAAGTCCTTGATTGTTGAAATGGAGAACGATATGAAGCGTTTGGAAATTATCGCTGAACGCTTCTCCAAAATCGGATCAAAACCCATTTTAGAAAATCAGGTAGTGTTTAAAGTGGTGAATGATTTTGTGAACTATTTCAAGGTGAGAAGTAGTGATAAAATCAAGTTTGAGGTTTCGGGCGATCGGCAGGTAGAAGCCCTCATCAATCCTCCATTATTCGATTGGGTATTGGAAAACTTATTAAAAAATGCCATCAATGCGGTGGAAGGAAGTGGCGAAATCCTCGTCAAGATTTCTGAAAGCCTGGTCAAGGAACAAGTGTATATCGATGTGAAAGACAATGGTAAGGGAATTCCTAGAAATAAATTTGAAACCATTTTTCAACCCGGGTACACCACCCGCAAACGGGGCTGGGGTTTGGGCCTGTCGCTCACCCGCAGAATCATTGAAAATTATCACAAAGGAAGTGTATTTGTGAAGGAGTCTGAACCCGGAAAAGGCAGCACCTTTCGCATCATTTTAAAAAGCAGTTTAAACTATGAACCGACCAATACCTGAAGAATTTAACCCTTATTATACCAATTATATTGCCGCAGTTGCGGATAATGTATTGGCAGAACTTCGCGATCAGGCCAGCAGTTTTCCTGAGTTTATACTACAAATTCCGGAAGAAAAAGGAGATTATGCTTATGGACCCAATAAATGGACCATTAAAGAACTGATCGGGCATGTAATTGATACCGAGCGAGTGATGGCTTTCAGGGCATTGCATTTTGGCCGCATGGATGTACAGGAGCTACCAGGATTTGATGAGAATGACTATGTGAAAAATTCTGCTTACGAACAGCGCAGTCTGAAAAGTTTAGCCGATGAGTTTGTGCTACTCAGAAAGGCGAACCTGTTTCTATTCGAATCATTTGCAGAGAATGAGTTGAACCAGATAGGCATCGCCAATGGCAACCGGGTTTCGGTAAAGGCGTTGCTCTTTATCATGGCCGGACATGTGATCCATCACCAGCGGATTTTGAAAGAGCGTTATCTGTAAATCTATTTCCTAAGAAAGGCGATCAAACGGTAAACCGGCCGGGCTAACCAAATAAAAGGTGGTAAACTAAATAATCGGCCTAAAAAAGAAGACCAATGTTCGGCATGGCTCCAGATTTCCAATACTGCATCGGCCCCTTTCAGCACTTTACCTATTCTGGTAATAATATGGATTTCTCGTTCACATGCTTCGGGACTGATTTGAGGAAATTGCGCTAGTAATGCTTGATTTTGGTAGGGCTCCAGCCTGAACTGTTTTTTACCATCAATGCGACTCAGCCAGCCGCTAACGCCCACACACATTTTGCATGAGCCATCGTAAAAGACAATTATCTGATTCATATCCTGAATAGACAAAGATACAAAGCTTAAGTTCTGAAAGGGATGTTTAACTTTGTTTATGATCCAAATACAATCCTTTGTTTGTAACCCTTATCAGGAAAACACTTACCTCCTTTTCGATGAAACGAAAGCCTGTGTGATCATCGACCCGGGAGTGTACACGGCTGCGGAGGAAAATGAATTGAACAGCTTTATCAAAGCGAATGAACTAAAACCGGTAAAATTACTCAACACCCATTGCCATATCGATCATGTACTTGGCAATCAATATGTTGCAAGCACCTACAATTTATTACCCGAATTTCATGCACTTGAACAAGAGGTTTTAAATGCCATCCCTGCTTATGCACCGCAAATGGGCATCAGATATGATCTGTCACCCCTACCGGCAACTTATCTGGAAGAAGGCGGAATCATCAGTTTTGGGAATAGCGTATTGGAGATCATTTTTGCACCTGGGCACTCGCCGGGCCATCTTTGCTTTTACTCCGCTGAACAAAATTTCCTGATAGGTGGAGACGTTTTGTTTTACAGAAGTATTGGCCGAACCGATCTGCCAGGTGGGAACCACCAGCAGTTGCTGGAAAGCATCCGTACTAAACTTTTCAAATTGCCTGCCGATTGCAGCGTTTATCCGGGTCACGGACCAAAAACCAGCATCGCATTTGAACAGCTTCACAATCCATTTCTAAGCTAAATTCATTTGAACACCTCGCTATATATCGCTAAAAGGTATCTGTTTTCTAAGAAATCGGTCAATGCTATCCACGTCATTTCCGGCATCTCCATGCTGGGCATTACCGTTGGGAGTGCCGCTTTGATCATCATCCTTTCGGTATTTAATGGTTTTGAAGACCTCATCTTGTCGATGTATAACCAGCTGAGCCCTGAGATCAAGATCACTGCTGCTGAGGGTAAATTTTTCGATGCCCGTTCGCAAACTTTCAGGCAAATTCAAAATGATCCAAGCGTACTGAATTATAGTGAAGTGCTCGAAGAAAAAGCACTTGTTCGTTACGATGGGCGGCAATTTATTGCAAGGATAAAAGGAGTGGATACCGAATTTGGGAAAGGAAAATCTTTGGATAGTACTTTGAAAGAAGGTGCTTTTGATTTGGGAGAGGATGTGTTCCCAAGGGCGGTCATAGGTTCGGCGGTGCAGGCCTATTTATCAGTAAACTTGGAAAATCAGGAAGAGAGTTTAGCAATTTACTCGCCCCGAAAAGACGTGAATAACAGCTTGAACCCTGCCGATGAATTTGTGATGCAATACAGCTTTCCTTCGGGCGTTTTCAAAACTCAGCAAGAATTTGACGACCTGGTGGTGGTCCCCATAAGTTTTACCCGCTCTTTACTTGCTGAAGAAAACGGCGTTTCGGCACTTGAAATAGACCTAAAACCGGGCACCGACCTGAGTTCATTTCAGAAAGAACTGGAGGGAATGCTTGGAAAGGGCTTCAGCGTAAAAAACCGCATCCAGCAAAATCAGCTACTCTATAAAGTCCTCAACTCCGAAAAATGGGCCATCTTCATCATCCTGACTTTTGTGCTGATTGTTGCCATTTTCAACATCATCGGTTCTTTAACCATGTTGGTCATCGATAAGAAAAAAGACATTGCCATTCTGAGCAGCATGGGTGCTGGTAAGTCGCTTATCAGAAATATTTTTTTAATAGAAGGCATGATGATATCATTGACCGGCTGCCTTTTAGGAATGCTAATCGGTTTGGCTTTTTGCATGCTGCAGCAGCAATACGGATTCATCAAAATGCAGATGAGCGATAATGGTTTCCTCGATGCTTACCCTGTAAGTTTGAAGACTTATGATTTTTTATTGGTGTTTGCCACAGTTTTTGTCGTTTCACTAATTGCCTCGATCATTTCATCAAGAATCAGTGTTAAAAGCCTGGAAACGCTGAAGGAAAACTTATGATCAGGATATAAACAAGTTTTGTTGCGGTGCCGGAATCACGCCCGATTTAACTCCGTAATCGAACATGGTTTGAATGGCCAATTTTCCCTGAAGCCCTAGATCTAAGCTAAAATCGTTCACATAAAGTTGAATGTGCTGATACATTACTTCTTCGCTCATTTCTTGAGCATGCGAACGTATGAATTCCAATCCCGAAGCCGGATTTGCCTGGGCATAAGCCAGGCTTTTCCGTATAAGGCCGCTCACTTGTTGTTGAAGTTTGTGTGGCATGTTTCTTTTCATCACAATTCCACCCAAAGGTATGGGCATTCCCGTGAGTTGTTCCCAATAAGCACCCAAATCGATCACCTTATGAAGCCCCTTTTGTTCATAAGTAAACCTGTTTTCATGGATGATCAGGCCCAGGTCAACCTGTCGATCGATGAGCGCCTGTTCGATCTCAGAAAAAACCATGGATTGTTTTTGTAGGTGTTCTGGAAGTGCAATTCCGAGCAAAAAATTGGCCGTAGTATTCAGCCCCGGAATCGCAATACTTAATGAGGGCTGTTGTTTAACTGCGGCAAAACTGCGTGCTTCATTGGCAATTAAGAGCGGCCCCACTCCAAAACCAAGTGCGCTGCCCGCATCCAATAAAACATAGTTTTCAAGCGCTTTGGCATAGGCATGAAAGCTCAATTTGGTAATGTCCAGCTCCGCACGAAAAGCCTTTTGATTGAGGGTTTCCACGTCCTCATAAAACACTTCAAACTCTAGCCCTTCGGTATCAATTTTATGATGAATGAGTGCATCGAAAATAAAAGTATCGTTTGGGCAGGGTGAAAAACCAAGACTTAATTTCATGCTAAATCTTTGATAAAGGTGCACAAGAATTGGTTCAGCTGCTCAATAGCTAAAGGAATGTTCCATTGATCGCGGTTGCGGCGCTCCACATAATTAGAAACGGCTCTGATCTGGATGCTGGGTAAACTAAATTGACCACAAGCGTAAAAAAAGGCGGCTCCTTCCATACTTTCCAGTTGAGGGTTTAACCTACCAGCGGTTGCGGTAATGCTCTTTTCGCTTCCATGAACCTTATTCACGGTTATGGCTCNAGCTTTTGCAATACGGTCTAAGGAAGAAGAATTTAAATTCGGATCAATTGGCTCATAGTGGTTTAACCCTAATCCCAAATCGTTCATGCTGATGAATTGATTGCCATCCTCCACCCCGAAATAAGCAAAGTTATCGTCAGTAACATGTAAAACTTGTCCGAGGGTAAAATGACGATCAAAGCTGCCTGCAATGCCCGCATTAATGGCCAGATCGTACGATTGAGTACTCAGTTCCCTGGCCATTGCAAAGGTGGTAGCAAACATACCAACGCCGCTGATGAGGCATTTGACCCGTAATCGGCCTAAATTGAAGTCAGCTTCAGCAGGTTCTTTCACAAATTCTTTTAGTAGTGGTTCTACTTCAGATTTGGTGGCTGCAACCAGTAGGATGTTCATATTCAAAGGTACGCATTAGCTGTAATTTGCCATGCTTAGGAGAGTTTAACTTATATTTGTAAGCTAATTTGATGTTGAAATGATTTATATCACCCGTAGAGAACGATTTAATGCAGCCCATAAGCTTTTCAGAGAGGATTGGAGTACTGATAAGAATAAGGAAACTTTTGGGAAATGTGCCAATCCTAACTGGCATGGGCACAATTATGAATTATTTGTGACCATCAAAGGAGAAATCAATCCAGAAACAGGATTTGTAATCGATCTGAAAGAATTAAAAAGCATCATCTTAGAAGAAGTGATTGATAAGTTGGATCATAAAAACATCAACCTCGATGTTGATTTTATGAAAAACAAATTGGCCTCTACCGAAATACTGGCTGTTGCTATTTGGGATCAGCTGTACCAACCAATCGCAAAACATGGTGCACAGCTGCATGCTATCAAGCTATACGAAACTGAAAATAATTTTGTCGAATATTTCGGCTAAAAACCCTAAAAACCTCCAAATGGAACCCATTCAACACCTTCATTTAGATGAAGAGAACGAAACTGTCGGCTATATGAAAGTTGATCGCTATAACCAGGAAAAAATAGAACGAATAGCAGCGCATTATGCTCAAATTCTTCCTGAACTGGGTGAAGATCCAACAAGGGAGGGTTTGCTTAAAACCCCGGAAAGGGTTGCAAAAGCGCTGCAATACTTAACGCATGGTTACGATGTAAAACCTGATGATATTTTGAAAAGTGCCATGTTCAAGGAAGATTATAGTCAAATGGTAGTGGTAAAAGACATTGAGGTGTTCTCTATGTGTGAGCACCACTTGCTGCCATTTTTCGGGAAAGCACACATTGCCTACATTCCGAATGGACATATTGTCGGTTTGAGCAAAATTCCAAGAGTGGTGGATGCTTTTGCTCGTCGGTTACAAGTACAAGAAAGATTAACCAACGAGATCCGGGATTGTATACAAGATACTTTAAATCCGGCAGGTGTGGCCGTCGTCATCGAGTGTAAGCATTTGTGCATGTCGATGCGTGGAGTACAAAAGCAAAATTCAGTTACCACTACTTCTGCATTTACCGGTGAATTTGTAAACGACAGAACCCGAACTGAATTTTTAAAATTAATTAGCAGCAGTTTAGATTAATATTGATATGAAGGCATACGTTTTTCCTGGACAAGGTGCACAATTTGTGGGGATGGGGAAAGAGCTTTACGAGCAATCTTCAGAAGCCCAATCATTGTTTGAAAAGGCCAATGAACTATTGGGATTCCGCATCACCGATATCATGTTTGATGGAACGGATGAGGATTTAAAGCAAACTAATGTAACCCAGCCTGCCATCTTCTTACACTCGGTTATTTTGGCAAAGGTATTAGCTGATGATTTCAAACCCGACATGGTGGCCGGACACAGTTTGGGTGAATTTTCGGCCTTGGTTGCTGCTCAGGCTTTATCTTTCGAAGATGGCTTACGATTAGTTGCCGCCCGTGCCAATGCCATGCAAAAAGCCTGCGAAAAACAAGCCTCTACCATGGCTGCTATTTTGGGCTTAAAAGACCAGGTAGTGGAAGAGATCTGTGCCCAGGTAAAAGAAGTAGTGGTGCCCGCCAACTACAATTGTCCAGGCCAGCTGGTCATTTCGGGCAGCATAGCCGGTATTGATCAGGCTTGTGAATTGTTAACCCAGGCCGGTGCCAAAAGAGCCTTGAAATTAAATGTGGGTGGTGCCTTCCATTCTCCTTTGATGGAGTCGGCACGTGCCGAATTACAAAGTGCTATCGAATCCACCGATATCAGCTCCCCCATTTGTCCCATCTACCAAAATATTGATGCCCTGCCTTATACCGATTCGGCCATCATCAAAACCAATTTAATTGCTCAGCTCACAGGCGCTGTTCGCTGGACCCAAACTGTTCAAAACATGTTAGCTAACGGCGCTACTTCGTTTACCGAAGTGGGACCAGGTAGCGTTTTACAAGGCTTAGTGAAAAAGGTAGACCGCTCCGTAGAGACCTTCAGCGCTACAGTTTCTTAAGTCATCTTCACGTAGCACCCGTGCTTAAAGAGGGCTGAATATTTCGGAGAGATATTTTTTTCTGATATCCTTCGTTATAAATATTTGGTTCTTCTGTGAATGACTTTATTTTTCCTCGATCAGCATAAGTGGTTGTTCTTAATCGGAATGTTATCCGCTACATTCCTGCTCGTTTTTGTTCTCTTTAAAGTATTAAAACCTAAAAAATTAGGTAGTGCTACCGAGCCAATAAATCACCCTCCTGCTAAATGGAAAAACAAGATGAAGCTGATGAGACTTATAGAAGAGTATCAAGAAAGTATCAGCAACTTGAAAGATAGTAACAGAAAATTAGCACAACAGGAACGAGAAACCGCTTGGAGAGAAATGGCCAAACTGGTTGCCCATGAGATCAAAAATCCGCTTACGCCTCTTAAACTGGGAATACAGCTCTTAAAAAAATCATGGGAAGCCAAAGACCCGGATTTTGACGAGAAATTTGAGCGATTTACCGATTCCTTCATTGAACAGGTAGAAATTCTTTCGAATATCGTATCGGAGTTTTCCAATTTTGCTAAAATGCCCGAGATGGTATTAGAACCGATCGACCTGAATGAATTACTCAAAAAATTGACAGCCATTTATACCAGCTCTAATCAAATCAAGATCAGATTTGAAACAGCTGTAAAAGACCCTGTTTGGATAAAGGCTGATCAGAATTTTTTGATCAGATCTTTCAATAATTTGATCAACAACGCCATTGAGGCCATCCAAGAACCCAGCTCTGGAGAAATAGTGATCCGCTTACATAAAGACGGGCATTGGGCTCATGTAGACATTCAGGACAATGGCAGTGGAATCCCAGATGGGTTTAGGGCACAGATCTTTACGCCGAGCTTCACCACCAAAACCTCCGGCAGTGGCCTGGGCTTGGCTTTTGTGAAGCAAAGCATTCTCAGCATAGGCGGAACCATTCATTTTGAAACCTGCAGCGGCAAAGGGACCAATTTTTACATCCGTATCCCTATCCTGAAAATCTGAGGAATTATTTCAGGGTTACTTTTCCCGAACCAATTACAAAACCATCGGCATAAAGTACAATGTCATAAACGCCCTTACTGAAAGCTCCTTTATTGGCCCAAACAATAGTGTTTATTTTGCTGCTATCGTTCACAAAATCAATCGCCGATTTGTAAGAGTAAGGAAGTTCTTCACCACTTATGAGCGACATGCTGCCGGTTTCTGTCAAGATCAGGTTTCCGTTTGGATCCATAATTCTTAAATAAACCGTATGCAAACCGCGTTCTGCCAAATCATTTTGCTGCAGTTTAAAACCGATTTTGAGTTGCTGAGCATTAGCTGCACGGCTGGTATTGCTGACTCTGCCGTTAGATCTGATCCTGATCGGGTTGATCTTGAGGTAAGCAATTTTCAGCGCCGCAGCCGTTCTTACTTTCTTATCTAATTCTTTGTTTTGTTGCTCCAGGTTTGTTGCTCTTTCGTTTTCGGTCCGATAAGCTGTTTGTAAACTGTCTCTTTGTATAACTAAACCAGAGTTTTGTTTCTTTAATTCTTCAATTTCTGCTAAATATTTGTTGACGAAATCGCGAAGTTCTTTTACTTCTTGCTGAGCAGCTGTCAGTTCTCGTTTGGTCAACTCATTTTGACGAAGGGCCTCTCTTAATTCGTTGATTTTTTGACGTGCCTCTTCTTGTTTTTGCTGCAATTGCTCATTCAATAAAGTATAATCATTGTTCACTTTATCCAACTCTGCCTCCACTTTATCCAATTCTTTTTGCATCAGTGCTTTTTCATCACTCAACTGCACCACTTGCTGCTGGGCGTTTTTATTTCTGAAAAAAAGAATGGCGTTAGTGGTAAATAATGCAAGTACCACAATCAGCAACAAATAAATTTTATTGTTGTCTTTCTTCACTGATTGGTTGGTTTCTTGAGTTTCCATAATACTTTTTTAATGTGTTTTATTGATTTTTTGCCTCATCTACATAGTTCAGTCTCAAATCAGATAGAAATTGATCTAACAAACGGCTGAGGTCTGCACTTAAGTTACCCTGGGTTTTTTGTTTAAGCATTTCCAGCATTTCAATACTTTCTTTGGCGTGTTCGAGGTTTTTTTCTGTTTTCTGCGTAACCGGGTTCATCAGTTTTCCCAGTCCCTGCATTCCTGAAGTATGAAAAAGATAAAGCAATGAAGCAAAAAGCTGATCGTTCTTATCCATGGTTAGTTAATGCTTTTATAACGTGTTGTTAATTAAATTATTGTTTAAACAGGATGCAAATATAAAATAAATGTGACAACCCTCATTTTCTGTCTACCTGGCAGAACTTTCTAAAAAGTGAATACACCAATACGGCAATTATTATCTTTGAAGATTGATATCCAACATGAATAAATTTTTCCTCTTCGGCCTTACTTGTCTGCTATCATTCCAAACCGCTCTCAGTCAGGCGCAAATTCAACAAACACCCAAAAGAGAGTTTCGCGGGGCTTGGGTAGCCACCGTTTCTAATATAGATTGGCCTTCCAAGCCGGGCTTGAGTACGGAGGAGCAAAAGAAAGAGCTGATCAGCATTCTCGATCATCATCAACAAAGTGGTTTGAATGCCATTATGCTGCAAATTAGACCGGCAGCCGATGCGTTTTATGGACAGGGAAAGGAATTATGGAGTAGATTCCTGACCGGCGTTCAGGGAAAAGCACCCCAGCCTTTTTACGATCCGCTGGCCTTTGCCATTGCAGAAACCCACAAGAGAGGAATGGAATTACACGCCTGGTTCAACCCTTATCGGGCTACCTTCAATTTGATCGATTCGCATACGAGCGCCAATCACATCAGCAAACAAAAACCGGAGTGGTTTTTTACTTATGGAGAAAAAAAATTGTTCAATCCCGGATTACCCGAAGTTCGGCAATACATCATCTCGGTGATCATGGATGTGGTGAAGAATTATGACATTGATGGCGTTCATTTCGACGATTATTTTTATCCCTACCCGGCAGATGGCCAAGTAATTGGCGATAATCAGGCTTATCAGCTTTATGGGGCCGGATTAAAATCGGTAGACGACTGGCGCAGGCAAAATGTCGATACCCTGATCCGCAGTGTTGCCGACAGTATTAAAAAAGTTAAATCTCACATCAAATTCGGGATCAGTCCTTTCGGGATTTGGAGAAACCGATCGCAAGATCCGGAAGGCTCATTGAGTAACGGACTGGATGGTTACAGCAAACTGTACGCTGATGCCCGAAAATGGGTGAAAAATGGATGGGTGGATTACATCAATCCACAAATTTATTTTCCATTCAACTACCAGGCTGCAGCTTATGAAAAATTAGTGGATTGGTGGGCTCAAAACAGTTTTGGGAAACATTTATACATTGGTATTGGTGCATACCGGGCCATAGAGAGCCGCAGCGGCTGGCAGAATAAGAATCAGATTCCAAACCAAATTCGCTACCTGAGAGCCAATTCAAAAGTTCAGGGTAGTGTTTTTTTTAGCTCCAAATCTCTGAGAGATAACCTGGCGGGATTGAATGATTCTTTGAAAAACGATTTTTTTAAAGCCCCAGCCCTTCCGCCATCTATGCCTTGGCTGGATGCAATTGCTCCTCAACATCCGCTCCTGGTGGAGGTTCAACTGTTTCACCAGTCGGTACAATTGAAATGGGAATCGCCACCACAAGCAAAAGATGGAGAAACTGCTTCTGGTTATGTTATTTACCGTTTCAATGAGGGTGAAAAACTGGACATCGAAAACCCAAAGAATATCTTAAAAATCACCTTCGACTCTGCGATGAATAGCTTTACCGACCATTCGGTGAAACCGGGAGCACGGTATACTTATATGATTACGGCTTTAGACCGGGTAAGAAATGAGAGTGAACCATCAAACCGGGTGGGGATCAAGGCTTATTAGCTATTCATGACCGATCCGGCATTGATGTCAATGCTTTGTCCGGTGATGGATTCTTGCTCCAATAAATAGGCCACCAGATCGGCAATTTCACTGGGTTCGCTCATTTTACGAAGCGGTACACTTTGCATCGCGATCTCATAAAAATCAGCCTTGCTCATTCCTAAGCCATCGGCAATTCCTTGCAAACCCTGCTGAGCCATATCGGTATTTACCCAGCCTGGGCAAATGGCATTTACCAAGATATTTTCTGGCGCAAATTGAACTGCCCATGAACGCATTAAACCCAATAAACCAGCCTTACTGGCACAATAAGCACTATAATTGGCTACTCCTAAGCGGGCCAATACCGAAGAGGTGATGATGATTTGTTTGTATTTGGTTTGTGCCAAACGCAGATTGGGCAAGAAGCTGTTCACCAAATTATAGGTGCCTGTCAGATTGGTAGCTATGATTTCTTCCCAGCGGTCTTCTTTTCCCCAATAATTTTCTCCGCCAATGCCTGCATTGGCCACCAAGCCGTGGATGGCTTCGTTCGATAAAAGATCGGCAACTTTTGCAAGTTCGTCTTTTGATTGGATGTCGGCTGCAAAAACATGATGTTTGCCGGGTAGGGAAAGTGCCACCTGCTGCAGTTTTTCTAAATTTCTACCCAATAAAATACAGGTATCGCCAGTGGCTGCTAATTTTCGTACCATAGCCATGCCAATACCACTTCCGGCCCCACTGATCAAATAGGTCTTGTTCATGTTGAAATAAGTAAAGGCCTAAATTAACCAATTTCATCATTTGATTTTAGCCAACTCTGCCTTTAAAACAAGGTCGATGTGACGCTGGGTGCTGGTGCTCAAAAATTTCACCATGCCTTTGCGATCGAGCACCATCGACACTGGGGTTTGCATAATTCCCAGGTCTTGCATCACGAACGAAAAACTATTGGGAATGATCTCATAAGCCAATGGATGTTTTTGGAGGAAATCTTTAATCAGCACGGCATCTTCAAAAGTAATGGCCCAGAATTGGGCCTGGTCTTTTTGGCTTTGAGCAAACTGATGAAGCCTGCTCATCTGACTTAGGCTGCCATAATCGTTTTTACTGAAGAAAAACAAAACGGTCCTCTTACCCAAAAGGTTTTTATTGCTGAACTTTTTACCACTCAATCCCTCCAGATCGAATGCCGGTAAAGGTTTGTTCAATAATTTACTCTTCAGCAGCTGTGTTTCCTCCTCACGTAAATCTTTGATCAACTTCAGTTCATTTGCCGAAGGAGCACTTACCTGTACCACCATGGGTACTTCGTCACTTAAAAATTCAACTATTAAAAAGCCATTGTATTGCTTATCCAAAGCGTCTACCTGAGCTTGGGTCATGGTTTTACCATTCTTGTCTTTGTAGATAAACATTTGCTGTGCGATTAATTCTGCAGGTATGGCAATCCACAAAAAAATCAATGTCTTTATTAAACTGCCCATGAATCTCTTTTTATATCATTAACAGTTTTTTACGGAAATTATTGCCACAAAAAAAGCCCCGATTTTGTCGAGGCTTTTTTCTTTTATTGAGGATTTATTTTTTCTCCGGCTCCAGCACCAAACGAATGAAATTGGCTCCGTTCAGGTATTGGTTGGCAGCGGCTTTTAATCCTTCCGGATTGAGTTTTTTCAATGATTCCAAGTAAGTCAACACTGTTTTAGGGTCTTCGTTATTTTGGTATTGCTGACTCAGATAACCCAACCAGTAAGCGTTTTCTTTCATCTGAACCTCTGTAGAGCGACGCTCTTCGGCAATAAATTTCTCCAAATCAAGCGCCTGTGGACCATTTTGTTTGATCTTATTGATCTCATCCATTGAAGCTGCAATTAATTTTTCAACGTTCTCAGGACCACAACCAAATGCAATGGTATAAGTGTAACGCGGCGTTGGGTACTTGCTGTAGTTTACAAAAGCACCGGGACTGTAAACGCCGCCTTCTGCTTCGCGTAAGCGCTCAATTAACTTGATTTGTAAAATCTCTCCCAAGGCCTCTAATTTGTTGACATTC
>JGI25921J50272_10000083_pt1 | contig 28487 bp, 45 predicted proteins | sample LauGreSu1BDMLBSD_2_FD_50272 | JGI IMG/M metagenome (IMG submission 50272) | reverse complement strand
GATTATCTTGGGCGTTCCTATTTCTATGCTCAACTAATAAAGAGCCGGGATCAGTGCCGGTCATTAAAATCCATGCAATTCTACTAATGTAATAACTTTTACCTTTGTGTTTTATTGTCCATGTTTTACGTCTTTCTGGTCCTCCAAGGGATCCTATTGGTTTACCGACTTTCTCCTTGTCTGCATTGCAACGAGCCTTTATTAAAAACAGTTCTCCTGTTTCTGGTACGTACTTGTAGTATTCTTTTAGCTCTTCAACGGCGGGCAACGGACAGGGAGCTACCATTGGCTTGATGCGTGTATCAATATCCTAGCATACACGGATCAATTTATCGCCATAATTCATGAAGGTATATACGAGTGCCAACCGAAACGTCTGCCGGGCCTGGGAGGCTTTGAATAAACTCAGCGCCTGAACGCTCGTAACGGTAACGAGCTTGGAACGGATCCTTGTAGTTAGGTACGTAAAGGATGCCGGCTAAACGGTTGGTTTCGTAGAGATAAATCTCATCCCAAACCTTAAGCGCCTCTTTGGCATTACTGGATCTGATCGTACGATCAACGTCACCAACAATGTTTTCGATGCGTGTAGAAGGTGAAGTAGCAACTTCAGTCCTCTTTTCAGCAGTGTCGCAACGTCCAATTTGGATAGCAATTTTGTCATAGAAGTATGAATCCGGAACGGTGTTCATAGCTTCTTCAAGTCGGGCATAGTCACCCGCCGGCACGGAAACCGTGAAGTAGCCTAGGTGATACCTGACTCTACTCTTGTCAAAATCGCTGAGCTGCACAGCTTATTTCCGTATGTTCTCAATTATAAATGCAGTGAATTAAACGGCGTATGGATTAGGAAGGCTGGCTAGTAACTCCATGGGGTTGATTGTTTGAGCGGGTTGCAATAACTGCTGGACAAGTTCACGTTTCATTTTGGTTGCACCGCTTTCTTTCGGTTCACCTGCAAAACCAGTGCCAAGTAAGTAACCCATTAAAAACTCTTTGGGATCTGTGCCAGCACCTGATGGATCCTGTACCTTGCTACCTGTGAGGTCAGAAGCTTCTCCTAGCGTCTTCATGTGACCATAACCAAGCTCATATTTTCCATCTTCTGTTGTCCAGGTGGCTAAATTACCGTAACCACCTTCATTGGGGCGAGGTTTAAATTTGACATCTCCTTCTACAAAAATCTCAGTCCCTTCTGCACCGGCATAATCTCTACCCCGATGATACGTGTTAGCACCGGCAATACCTGTATTCCTGGGACCAAAACCAGAAGTCATTGTAAGGCCGGCTGCTGGATTTAGTTGCAACCCACCTTTTTCATCGGGAATATATTTAGGAACTCGATTAGGTCCGACCCTGACACCTAAAAACTTACTGCGATGAATACCAGGGTCTTCGTATTGATTGGTCTGAAGGTTTAATACATAGCTATGCAAATGTGGACCGGAAGAAATTCCAGTAGATCCAAGCTGCCCTAGTCGCGTGATCTTTGCCATATCTACATTCTAAAAGTAAAAACCCCTGGTTTCCCAGGGGCATAGTGTGGAGATGAGTAATCAAACCCTGATCAGGTCCGCAGCAATCACCGCATCCCAGTCAACTCGCTTGATTTGTTTTAACTGTTCGAGATTGTTGAACCTTTCACCCGATAAGGACATCTGAAGATCTTTAATCTCTCGGGCTGTTTTCAATCCAATACCCTTAATATGATCAGCGATCATTTGGGCGGTAGCTGAATTGATGTTTAAACGGTTGTCCGGGGGGAAAGTACGTGGCTCTTCCTGAGCAGCTTTATCTTTTACCTGAAGCGTCTTTACCGTTTTGGTAGCAGCCTCATCAGGTGTAAGTTCAGTTCTGTAAGCGGTATAAAGGCGACCGTCCTGATCTTCGACCATGTACCAGTCGCCGTTATCCCATTCGCTTACAATCTTGACTCTTGCACCTGTTTTTTTGTGCTGATAAAGCATTGCTGCAGTGGTTGACATAAGACCAGTTACTTACTGGTCTTAGTTTAACCTAATCAGCTAACAGTGCGGCCCAGGAGGTAGCCATCGATATCTTCGTAGCCAGGTGCCACGTCAGGTTGAACGTAGCAGCACTCAACCACGAGGTAACCAGTACGGCCGCCAGTGGAATCACCACTGGAGATGTAGAAGCCACCGGAAGTAGCAGTGCTATTCGCGGTTTCTTTTGCAAACACACGCAGGGTGGTTGCAGAGGTAACAGCGTAGTTCACGTTACCAGCGGTCACACCGGCTGCACCGGATGCAATCAGGAACGGATTGGTGCTGTAAGCAGCGGAACCAGCAGCGAAGAAGATCTCACCAGCCTGGGTACCAGACACGGTGGAAGTCAGGTTGGCCTGGATCACACCTTCGCCAATACCGGAGGCAGCGGTGGGGCTACCACCATTGCTGCGACCGAAGGAAATCACGTTACCAGTGGCGGCATAAACACCAGAGGAAACACGACCGTCACCCCAGCCAGAAGCAACGGAGATGGTGGCGCGGTATACATAAGCAGGCAGAGTGCTGCTACCAGAGATCACCATGCCGGTGATGTCGGGGCGGGTGTCGTCCTGGCGGTAAGGCGAGGGAACGATCACTGCAGCAGAAGACACAGCACCAGAGCCAGAGGTGGCAGTCACAGGGACATAACCACGCTGCTGGAAGTAACGGTAACCAGGGACAGCCAGCACAGAAGTGGGGCCGCCCTTGGAGCCGTCATCAATACCTGCGTAGTCGGCATCAATGTTCTTGTACCAACCGTTCAGGGGTTCCGCCCAGTTACCTGGGAAGATTTTTTTAGCGGACAAATAGGTCATTTATCTTTTCCTATGTTGTGGTTTATACGTTAGTTATCAAACAGTGCCGTCATCTTGCACAAAGCTGTAAGCAGTGGTCACGAAGTCCTTGTTCAGGATCTCGAAGCCAGCGTACAGTTGCCAAATCAGGATGATGAAACGGCTGAAGTCATCGTTGTTGTTGATGAGCACCTGAGCGTTCGGGCCGCCGATACCAACACCAACAGACTGAGGACCGAAGAAGAAACCTTGAGCTGCTTCTTTGGAGGCATAGGTGGAACCACCATCAAAGGAGGCAGTCACACTCTTGGTCGGGAAGTTAGTCGACTCGAAGAACTTCACGCCTTCAAACTGAACGCCAGTAGGCATTACAGGTTCACCAGCCAGGAAATAACCCTGACCAGCTTGGGGACCCATGTAGAAGCTGGCGTTGTTAGGCATCATGGGGTTACCCATGTACATGCCTTGGCCAGGGTTACCGGAGTAACGCGCAATCTCACGGAAGTCAGGATCACGACGCAGGTGCATCATGAAGGTAGGATCGCAGATGCAACGATACAGACCATCAGCGAAGGTCGGAACGTTACGCTTGCGCAGATCCTTAACAACAGTCAGCAGGTCAGTACGCACCTGGAACTGCTGAACTTCATTACCGTATTCGGTGGAGGTGTAGCTGACACGACCAGAGGAATCTTTGATCTTGTTACCAGCGAAGTAGTAACCACCTTGGGTAGTAGAAGCAGCGCCATTGGCTTCTGCTTTCGACAGTTCGTCAATAAAGACGCGGTCACGCCAACGGCGATAGTCGTCAAGCAGCGTCAGGCTACCGATCGACTGGTGGAACATATTCAGGTTGCCCGAATCCAGAAGCAGGCGCTGGGCCGTGATCAGGGTTTCGCGAGCAATCTTGAAGGTCGAAGGTTGAGTTGGATCACCCGGGTCGGCAGGACCAGTGTATTCCTTAAGCACCACCAGGACTTTCTCCTTGGTGATGTTACGGCTGTTAGCGGTACCGATGGTTTGGTCGGCAATACGCTCACGGCTGTCCTTAGTACCAGGGGTACCCCAGAACTTATAGCGATCAAGCTGAACAGTTTGACCAGGCTGACGAGTGAAGTCGTGAACAACTACAGGCTCGACTGCCATTTCTGCGATGTACGCAGGGTGGGGACGGTAAAGTTCCGCACCCAAGATTTTTGGAAAATCGTTCTCCTGGTCTCTAGTTTCTTAGAGGGGTGGACTATCTCTTCATCCCTGTNGGATGCCGGACGCTAAATCTGGTATTACGTAACAAGNNCGTGTTACACCCAGTAGTCTCTGCACCTTCCAATCACGACTTGATTGGCTTGGCTCAGGATTACCCTCGTCTTTACGTTAGGGCTTCCCTGAATTCATCCGGTTTGCACTCATCGATTGCTCGGTGAGGTGACAACGTTGAGCGTTCAGTTGAGGCATGCTATGCTTTGGAAAGCTGTTTATGAACAACATGGATCCAAAACTTGTTCCTGGATTTGGTAATCTTTACTTAACGGAAGAGGGAAAAGCTTTTGAAAAACAACTTGATCCCGATGATCAAGAATATTTTCAAGAGATCCCTATTCGTTCGACCAGTGTTTACAACCGTATTTCAGTTCTTGTAGATGGGAAGAGAAAGCGTTTTCATCTTCATGTCTTGATGGCAGTTGCTTTCTTAGGATTGGATCTGCGTTCGCATGGAACCAGTAACTTTTCCTTACAAGTTGATCACAAAGATAATGACAAGAGGAATAATCGACTTGACAATCTAGAGATCGTTACCAAACAAGAGAACTTAACAAGAGCCTGGAAGAGCGGTTGTTATAAAAACAATGGCTTTGCCAGTAAAGGAGCACCGAAGAAATCTTTGAGAAAATTTTCTTCGGAGGATGTGGCTCAGATTAAAGCTTTAAAAGAAGCGGGACTTTCTTATCGAAAGATTGCTGAAAAGTTTAACTGTAACCACGGAGCTATTTACCAAATCTTGAAGGGCTATACCTACCAGGATCTGAACTAGCTATCAATAAACACCTTGGTTTATCCTCCAGTGTCGATGTTTTTATCGGGTGAAAGATAAAGACATTTACGTCTTATCTAACACAAATTTTAGCAGGTAGTGAACTTAAATGTCACATGTACTGCGTACTAGCGTAAGGTGTTACGCCATATTTGGCACTTGCAGTGTTGCTAGACCCAGGGGATTCTGGATCAATAGCCATTCCTTGCTGGAATCCTGGAACACCCATAGCACCAGGGATAGCACCAAGTGCTACACCGCCAAGACCAGCGGTAAGTGCTGCGGCAGGAACTGCGCCCGCTGCCATTGCTTTTCCGATGTTACGCGGTGTAATCCTGTCAGCAACATTTCCGGCAGCACCGGAAAGATTTAGTAAGGCATCAGAGACCAAGTCGTTCTTTGCGCCATAACTTGCACGAGACAAACGATCTTCCGCTCTACCGAGTAAACCTTGCGCTTGCTGTGAAAGCTGTCCGCCATACTTACCGGCTAAGGCAATATCACGAGCACCTTTCAAACCTGCAGCGCCGCCAAGAAGACCTGCGCCTGCGGCAAGAGCAGCAGAACCGGGATCTTCACCTTGAGAAAGGGCGTACCCACCAACGCCTAAACCGGCAGCGATAGGTACACCGTATTTAAGAGCGCCACGCATGGCCTCACTCCATCACAAACAGTTTGTTGGCAACAACTTGAGGCTGAGCTTGGTTCAGGAGGCGCCAGGCTTGTGCAGGATCCACATCCATTTGTTGCTTGAAGCTGCCCCAGAAGTTTTCAGGTTGCTGAGGAGCGGAAGCAGCAGGGGGTGCAGGGAATTGGCCCATATAGTTCTGGATCGATTCCGTAGGATAACCACGGGTTTCCAGTTGGGACTCATCCTCATACACAGGGTACGGACCTTCAGGACCAAAGAACTTCAGCGTGTAATCGCTGAGCACATCAGGATTGGTCAGGATTTCGTTGTAAGCCAGATTCTCTTGGTGCTCGGCAACAGAGAAATTAGCGAAACGATGAAGAGTCTCTTGTGCTTTACCACCCCAGGCAACAGCACTGTCAAGCATGGCTTCCAGTTGGAGGCCATAGTTATTGAGAACAGCAGGTGCGTCCCAACCGTAAGCATTAATTACGTTTCTGCTTTCCGGGCTTAGTTGCAGGTAATCCGCGATCGCGTTTTGCACCTCGCTCGTCGGGTTGAGGCCGTCGAGTGTTGAGTAAATTGTCGAGGAAATTTGGGAAGAGCTGGGCGAGTAAGCCTGGTTGGGTGACCAGGTCTGCTGAGCCGATTGTTGCGTAGCTGGGTTGCTGTACTGCTGACCGTAGTTGGCCGGTGCGTACTGGGTCGGAATCTGTGATGGTTGACCCTGGAACGGGGATTGAACTGGACTGCTCAGCAGATTCACCACCTTGTTGAACGCCGATTCCCACGGATTGCTGTTCGCTTCCGCTTGGTATTGGGGGGCGTACTGAGTAGGGGCTGATTGGTAATTGGGGGCCGCCTGAGGCACCGCTTGGGGGTAGCTGGTACCCACCTGATACGCCACTGGAGCTTGGGGTACTGGAGCCTGGGCTGGTACCACGTAGCTGCTTGGAGCCACCGCCACTGGTGCTTGGCTCGTCTGTGGGATCGATTGGACGGTAGCGTCCTGCATAACTCATCTCCTTTTGTAGAGCTTCTAATGTTCGATACAGATATGGAGTTAAATCCAATCTTGGATCCGCAGCCATCGGAAGATCCGGTGCTTGCGGGTGGGGAGTCTGCATCATTCCCCCCACTAAGCGAGCGAATTGAGAGTATGCACCCTGTAATTCGTTCACCATCCTGAAAGGGAACCCAGATAACATCTCGGCCCTTTCCTCATCCGTCTTAGACGGGAAGAGGTATTTCAGTGCTTCAATGCTATCAACACCTAACTCCTGGAGGTTTCGTACCACGATGGAGTTGTTGAGGATGTCTTGGGTGGAGTCCTCATAAACAGGACCCATCCAACGCCACAAAATAGTTAAATCACCGTCCGGAATAAGACCAATAACCTTGGGTGGAATCTGTTGGGTCTCCACACAAGCCATCATAAGTTGTTTGAGTTGGTCATTGTATTGCTTCATTGCTTCTTCATATGCCATCTCTTCTTCTGGGGAAGCACCGTCAGGTAGATCCACGGGCTTTTCCAAGCCTGCTGCCATCGCAAGCGTCGTCTTAAAAAGTTGTTCTTCCTGGTAAACAATCAACTCAAGACAACGACAGATGCCATGGGTGTAAATAGCATTTGCTTTTTTCTTGGATGTAGCAGCTACGCGACCAAACAGTGATTTGTACTCAGTTGCAGTAACGCCTGCAGAGATAGACAGTTCATCAACACCACCAAGTGCTGTACGGATCTCTTCTCGATACTGACGCGCAAATGCGTTTTGGTCACCTGTAATTGCATCGGGGACAATGTAACCAACACGGTCGTTTGGTTCCAGGTTTGCGATGACTCTTGGTACACGGATCTGACCATCAGCACCACGGCTGACAGGATCTGCTTTGAACGTAGAGCGACTCAAGGCAGCAGGACTCGTGAAGCCAGAGTTTGCTGCAATCGAAGGTCGCTGAACACTCATGTCCCCACCTGCTTCCATCAGGTCTGTCTTGGGACGTGACGAAAGTAGTGTTGGGTTACCAAAGAAAGTAATGTTCTTGCGCATGGTGCGCATCAATTCATCATGCGTGCAAATGTGATTAGCAACTGCATCAAACTCACCAGAGCCTTCATTTGAAAAGCCTTGGGTGTTGTTAATGATTTCAACGCAAGGAATAAAGCCAAGACTATTTTTAAGCGTTTTGGTATTACCTGTTAACGCATAGGTTGGCATGTCAAAATTCAGCTCCGAATCGGAGTGCGTCTCTTCAATTTCTTTTGGTTTAATTGATAATCGGATATAACGCTTAGCACCGGGATTGTATGTGCTTTGCGATCCAGTGATATTGACTGTATTAATTTGATCGCCAAAGCCATTGCCACGGCGCACCTTGTAGCTGTAGATGATTACGACTTCGTCAAGCTCACCGTCAACGTTGTAATAGGCACGATATTCATGTTCACGAAAGTAATAAAGTCTATAGCTCTGCTTGGTAGGACGGATGTAAAAAAGTCCTTTACCATCACACAAAAAGTATTCCCAGATGGAATCCAAGCGGGTATCCATCTTGTTGTACTTAAGGACCCTGTCGATAAAGTCTTTGCGCTGAGCGCCAAAGTTATCTTGTCCTGGAAAGAACTCAACTCCTTGGCGAATACCAAAGAGTTTCATCTGTGCAATATGAGACGCAACAATACCCGTATCTACAACAATGTCACTGTTTTTATCCAGGTAGGCATTGATGATTTCGTGGAGTCGGGCTTTAGCGTCAGCCATTATTCACCTTGTCTTTTATCTAAATACTAGCAGTTTTGTTGGCTAATGTTGCTCTCTGATCCGTTTATTCTACTCTTCTATAACCTCGTAGCCAGCCGCATCATTGACCTTGGAGATGATGATGCCAGTGCCGCGAACATCCCAGTTAAGTACGTCGCCTTCTTGCCAGCAAAGCTCTTCTATTACCTCATCGGGAAGAACAATGTACTGATCTCCGTTCTCGTCCTCCTGGACCTCGAGGATGTAACTCATTTGGATTCAAGTAATTTCTCAACTAGCTTATCAAGCTTTGCATTGATTTGATTGAAGTTATCATGCATTTGTTGGATCTCTCTTAGGAAGTCAACCTTAAGAACGTACTCTAAAGGCATACGTTTTAAATCGTCTTCCAAGACGTCAATCCTTCGCTTTTGCGAACCGATGTAATTAAAAGCTTGTTGGATCTGGTCGTTTTGCCTGCCAAGGATCTTGCCTGCGACCCAACTGCCACCAGTAATAGCGGACACAACGGCCGTCAAACCGATAGCAATATATTCAGGCCCCACGACCAAATTCGCTTTTTTCTAATTCTAAGGTTTAGTAATCAAGTTGAAGTTTACCTTTTTTCATAAGACCATTAATCATCCAAACAAGAGCGTCGACACAGTCGTCATGACTGCTAACACCAAAGTTAGTTAGCTCTTCAAACATCGCGGTGAAGTTACGATACCGATTGAAGATGATCTTACGGTCCTCAAAGAGTCCCATACAACCACGGAAGCGTGCCAGCTTATCTGCACGGAATCCTTTGACGGGATGCCAATTCAAGTTGTAAAGACTTTCGTTGTTTAGACACACACGCTTAAAGTCAGCTTCAAGAGAAGCCTGGTACTGCACGGCTTCTGAGTAAATGTCACACGTGGAGTAGGTCGGAAAATAATTACCGCTTTCATCGCAGCCAAGTATCGACCAATCATTAAGCAATTCTTTAAGAGCATCTAGTTTTTCTAGGTTGCCCATCACACGCAATCGGCGGTAATCAATGACGTGAATCTGATCTCCGATGCGTCCACCAAGCACCATGACAGTATAGTCATTTCTTTCTTTCGTACCAGCTGATAAGTCAACCCCCACAGCAAGCGTGTCGAACTCTGTTGCAATCTCCGCTTTGACAATCAGCTCTGGAGCCAACGACAATTCATTTTGCCTGATGACTTGATTCATGTACTGGAACGAAAAAGCAATAGGTGCTTGTCGTTTCTTTTCCTTCAAATAATCCAATGACCACATCTCTGGCCAATAGGATTGTTCATCCCCAGATTTAGGATCTTGCAAGATTGCGGACAACACAATTTGCAGCCAGTTGTTTTGCGTATTAAATGTTGTGGAATGAATGTCATCATGTCTGAAGCGGGTACCAAGGCAGATAGCCCGTGCCCCTTCAAACATGGTGGGTGCAATCACCGCATTCCAGTTGTCCTGCATCTGTTTACGGATGTCAGGGTTAGAGATATCAGCCGCAGATTTAATGGCGTCATCGATGATCACAAGGTGTGAACGCTTGGAGGTCACCGAACCTTTAAGGCCTGCTGCGCAGAGTGTGAATTGTTCTTCACCCGTGGTGTCAATGCCAGCAAACTTGTGGTCAATGGACCAGTACTCATTACTGGTGACGTTCTTAAGAAGACGGACTGTTGGGAATACTTCTTGGTATCGTTTGCTTTCAATGATGCGTTTAATGGTTGCCGACTTAGAACGTGCAATATCAACCGTGTAAGACAAGTAAAGGATCTGTAGCGGCTTCTTGGCTTGCGTGTGGATACCAATGGCCCATGCAGTAAACAAACCAAGGACCGTGCTTTTAGCGGAGCCCCTGGGCGCCAGTAGATCAACGTTAGGTCCAGCAATCTTCAAAAGACAAGTGCTGTCCTGATCGGTTACAAAATGACGATGCCACTCCTTGTGGTGTTGAGCAGGAGGCTTATCAGCTACGTACTCACAAAAGAAACCAAAATCTTCCCTTGCTTTCTGAAGAGATTCAAGGTTTCGTGGAATACGAATTTGTTGCTTGCGTGCAGCAGCTTGTGCGTTACGACGGTAGGCAAGATGCTGGTATGCAGGCACGGTAGATATCGTTCAGTGTATTACTGAATACTACCCTATTTGTCATCCTCTTTGTTTCTTTTACTTGCTTGGTATTTACGGGCTTTATCTAGGGCTGCTTTTCTTTTCTCTTTATCCGACATCTCACTTCCGTCTTCGTTCTTGGCTTCTTTTTTCTTGAAGTGCTCCAAGAGTTCAGGCGGCATTTTATTTTTGCTCATTCTGTTTCTTCTGCATTAATGCATTCATAACTTCTTGCCCTTGTGCAACATTCTGCGCAAGGGGAGTTGGGCGACGAACACCTGCTCCTGACTCACGATTTTTTTGGAGTTGACGAGCAACTTCAAATAAACGTCCGGCAATATCTTCGCCGAAAACAGGAGGTTGTGCAGGTGGTTTTTGCATAGGTCTAGTCTAATTTATTTATTCTTCCATTTGCATGTGAGACCATACGCTCATCGATGCTTCTTCCAGTGGGACTTCAATCGGGTCATCTTTGAAGATGGTCAGTAACTCACGTATGGCGCGGTCAGCACCAGCCATTAGCAAGCCCTTGCGATCTTTGTTGCCCGTGAACAGATCAATCTGGGCGATGGTGCCACGGAGTTCTTTTTGCATGCTAGCGATCCTTGCAACGCCAGAATCACGCTTGACAACACCATTATCAATGTCTTCTCGAAGCTTGCGGATGTCCTCCTGCATAGCTTCAATTTCATTGATCAAAACCTTGCGGTGATCAGGCTTTGGATAGTTGTGTTGGAGCCAGAGATCACAGCCAGTGATGCATCCGTTATAACGCAAGAAACGAGCATATAGATAGCATTCGATTACGGAGAAGTTTTCCGAACAGAATGCCCTATATGCTTGCTCCGTTGGTGCGTCTAGATTATCGACCCACTGGTCGAAGATCTCAATATCGATATGCTCTTTGGGACTGAGCGTAGTCCCTTGCCTCGTCGCTTTGACCAAACTCCTGAGCTTGGGCTGCAGACTTTCTTTGCTCTTCACCTGATGTTCCAATAGAGGCTCGTTCTTGTGCACCAGCTTCCTTCATCTTCTCTTTGGAAGAACCAACGGAAACGTCTTGGAAGATTTTAACGGCAGACGCAGCTTTACGCGCTTTGTCCTCATCAAACAACAGATCATAAGAATTTAAATCCTTATCATCGTCGTAATAAAAATCTTCGTCGTTCATGACCGTTCCGTTTCCTTGATATCTTCTTTGATATCAGTTTCTTCTTTATTCAGTTTATCTGAAGGTTGCTCTTTGTTAAGGCGGCTTTTGGCGTATTTGTACGCAACATTTGCCGCCTGGCGATAACGACCCAGTTCTGCGGAAGTATCAGCAGAAGAGTCTTGCATCTTAGAAGTTACCCATCATGCTGGCAAGGCCACCAGCGAACACATCACGTTGACGTGCACGGTTGCCTTGGGCCGCTTGACGCATCTTGGAACCTTCAAGACGGCCGATGAGGGATTCAAAATCTTGCAGTTCAGCAGCCGACATACCGCCGCCGTACTGGCGAGAAGCATTTGCGTTTACAAGCTCCTGTGCTTCGGCTTCAGACATGCCTTCAGCCACGAGCTGAGCTTTGGTCCGATTAACACGAGCAGGGGTGTTGATAGAAGAATAAGCCATTTGTTCGAGAGATAACTCTACAAGTATTTTAGTATATTCAATTTAGAAATTGAACATACTAGTGATATTCCTAACCATTTCAGTGCCACGCTCAATGTTAGCGATGTTTTTATATCCAGCGTTTACAATCGCTTGAAGATCAATCTTACCTTTTGACTCTGCTTGGACCAAGGGGATGCGATTATCTACTTCGTATTTTGTACGCTCCGTTTGACCTGCTTCTTGCAACTGTGCAATTACTTTTTGTGCATCCCAACCGTAATTAGAAATCGCTGAACGATTTTGAAGCTCGGCGCCCAGGGCTGCCATTTGAGCTTCAAGTTGATTAACGCCAGGAGTAACGACTCCTCCTCCCGTCGTTACTCCTGTTGATGTATTTGTTGTTCCTGTTCCTGTTGATGTTCCTGTTCCTGTTGATGTTCCTGCACCCGAGGCTGCTGAAGCAAACGCTTCTTGACGTTGAACAACATTGCTGGCTTGCTGAGTACTTAAACCGGTTTTAGATGCAATAGAAGCAGCGCTTTGGCCTTGCTCATATAATTTCCTTGCTCTTTCAAAGTCAGCAGATAATGAACCACCGCCAGAAGAACTGCTTCCGCTAGAGGAGCTACCACCACCAGAAGAACTGCTTCCGCTAGAGGAGCTACGGGGTGGTGCTGACGATGCCGCAGGTGCTGCAGGTGCAGTTGGTGCAAACGTTGTTTGACGTTGAACAACGTTTGCTGCTTGAGAAGAACTTAAACCAGTTTTGCCTGCAATATAAGAGGCGCTAAAGCCCTGGGCGTGTAATTGTCTTGCTTTTTCAAAGTCAGCAGCTGATGACATGACTAATACCTTAATCCTTTAACAAAACAAAATAATCGAAAAAATTTAATCAGCCAGTACCAAGGATACTGCCAATAAGCGTAGGAACTTTTGTAAGATCATACGGAATTAAACCCCTCTGCAAATTACCACTTGCATCTGTAAGCATCGGTCCCCACTGGCGTTCCCACGCAAGATCGTCCTCTGTTTTGTATTTAGAGCGGCCTTCCGGTGATGCCAAGGCAAGATCAGTCAGTAATGCGCCAAAGGCCCCTGGATCATTAGGATTAACACGATAGGCGCCTGCAAGATCGATGCTGCGTTGCTTTTCTTCTTCTGTAGGTAAACGTCCGTAAATATTGGCATAAGTACTTTGAATAACAGGGTTAAGATATCCGTAACGTTCAGGGGCAACAGCACCTGGGGTTTTAGAGGAAAGTTTACGTGCAATTCTTTCTGTACGGCTAGGATTCCAGTCGCGTGCACTACCAAAAGCTCGGATTGATTCAGCTGCAGATTCAGGTGATTCTTGACCTAACTCAATGGCACGTGCCAGGCTTTTCCTAAAAGGTTTTGGCCTACCTTTTGAGTATCGATCTAAAAACCCACCAAACCATTCTTCGTCTGCGTAAGCCATGTTAATTAACCGTAAAAGGAACCAGCGCCGAGTCGAGCCAAGGCAGGACCGTACTTGCCTGCAAACTTATCAAACGTATCTTGACGAGCTGAGAAAGAATCAGCAGACTTAAAGGCAGGAGAGGTGGCTAAAGCAATCTCACGCTTTGTATCTTGATAATCAAGGAAACGCGGAAAGATTTGGCCGGCCAGGCCAGCACCCACCTGGTATTCCCTGTTTTCCTTCATTTGTTTTTCAGCTTCTTCTGCGGCTTTTTGTCCGCCGAAAAGAGAGCCGAGTGTACCAACAGCTTGTAGACCTAAACCTGCCCAGCCAATTGGACCAAGAGCAGCGCCGAGTCCTGCGGCAAGACCACTTCCACCTGAGGCAAGACCACCTGCGCCTGAAAGATTTGCAAGAGTGCTTGCGCCAAAACTAGCTGGAGCTACGGAAAACATGATTAACCAACTCCCAAACGATTACGGATGCCGCTAAAACCAGGACGCGAACCACCTTCAAAAATATTAGGTATTGTTTGCGTCTGTGCATACAATCCTTGAAGAGGGATTGCACGCATTGCATTAATTGTATCAGGGATCTTGTTAAGGGCGTTTAAACCAGCGCTGACAAGATTTGACTGAAGGCCAAAACGTTGGTTCTTTTCAGCAAGTTGCTCGTACCAAGGTCCAAGGACATCAAGCCGTTCTTTCAAGCGTTGAGGATCATTTGCTTCTCGTTTTTGTTTATCTAAGTAATAAAGCATTGCCCCCGTTTCTTTATCGCCAAACATATCTTGAAAACGCTTAACTTCTTCTGGGTCAAACGAATAACGCCCAGCAAGATTGCCTTGATTAATTTGATCGGCAAGGCCTTGCATATTTACAGTGCCGCCATAGGTTCCACCAAAGCCAGAACCATATGAAGGAATACCAGAAGTAGAGCCGCCTAATACAAAAGAGCTAGTCATGTCAATCAACCAAAGCGAATTTGAGGGGCCTGCAGAGTGGCATTTGCATATGGATTAGTGGTTAACGCGGTTTGCGTTAAACCGTAACTGCCAGCTTGTGCATCTTGCGCCAATGCACCTGCAGTCGCTAACACACCAAGTTGACCTTGGATATTGCCTTGGAGTGCCATTGCCGATTGATAACGAATGAAGTCATTGCGCTTAGCTTTTTCAAGCTCGGGCGCCATTGCTTTGTATTGATCGACCTGAGCTTGGTTGTAGAACTGAGTAAGATCTTTGATGTTGCTTGTGCGAACACCAAGTTCACGATTCAACATGCTCAAGTCTTGCTCGGTAATCTTACCGCGCATTGCAAGTTGAGTACTGAAAGAATCGCTACCAGTAGTTGGTTCACCTGTTATTTTTTGTTTTACCGACTCAACACCTTTAGCTGCTGCGCCAGGGAGCAGTGCACCAAGTCCCATCAGACCGTAACCAGCTACCTGCGCAAGAGGATGCTTGATCAATGTAAGGCCTGTGCCAACAGCGCTCAGCGCCCCTGGGGCAAGGGCACCTAGAGCGCCTGCGGGGCGATCGGCGCTAAGTTCGGAAATTGCTGTTGTTACACCTGGCACAAGAGAAGCCGCCCCAACTGCAACTGGTGCGTATTTGCCATATTTGCCCAGGAATTGCTGAGCCGCTTCTTTGCCTCGACCTATAGCTTGTCCTGTGGCATCAAGCCCTTGCTGCACACCCTGTTTAACTTGTTGACGAAAACCAGGTGTAGCGGGAGTAGTGGCGCCTTCTAAATTAAGGTTCCCACCAAAAGTTTGCTGCTGGCCGCCAAGGCCTCGGATACGCTGTAATTCAGCAAGTTCCTCAGGAGTGAGCCGGGACCCAGGTGCTTGTAGTCCTAGAACGCTGCCTGGATTATAACCGTAAGCAGAATAAGGATTCACGTCAACAACTCTACCTTTTTATAAATTCTATCACTGCATTATTTCATACTGACCAATGGTCGGTAGTTTTTGCTCGGTTGCTTTTGCAGCAAGTGCAGTGTTAGCTAAGTTACCTGCAATGATGCCAGCACCAGAACCTAATGCGGCACCTGCTAAGCCACGCTTAAAAGAACCTCCCAACTTGGGAGCAGTCCGTATCGCAGTAGCTGCACCGGCAATACCACCAACAGCCGTAGTGACAGAAGGAATAGTCACTGGGTAACCAAGGAGCCGAGCCTCTGGCACACCTTCTAAGTTTTCAGGTGTTGCTTTTACGATGCCTAGGAATCCTTTGTCTTGATAGTAGTTGCGTAGGTAATTGCCGTAGCGTTCGGGTGTTAAGGAAGGAATATCTTTTTGTGCTTCTTCATATGCAAGAGGACGTCCAGTGCGGCCAAGGAAAAAGCGTTCAAACAATTCAGGAACAGGCTGTGTTGTTTCTCTGCGATCTTCTGAACCTTCCCCTGCATAGGCTTGAGCAAAACCCTTTGGCCTAAACATTTCACCGGGATTGGCAATGTTGTATGCACCTGCTAGGGCAGTGGCTGGTACGACAACGCTGGCAGTGATAAGACCTGTCTTTGTGGGTCCCAGGGCTTCGTATGCCTCTTTACCAATGGCAGCCTTGGCGCCTGCTTCCAGGATTGCCAGAGGGTGGTTGTAACGCCAATAGATGCCTCGTGTGCCGTCATTTGTAAGGTCCGTCATCAGACGGGTAGCAAAAGCACCTACGGCTTGAACAGGTGTTTCAGAAAGAGAGACACCTAGTTTTTTAAGATTTTGATGGTACTCACCACGAAGCCCTGGAGCACTTTTAAGGATCGTTGGATTGCGTTCACCTTGTAGGTATGCAAGGCGACTGGCTTCTGCGCTTTTACTTGCACCAGTGGAAAGAGCAGTAGCACCAGTTGAAACGGCGTTTAGTAGCTGTTGGAAACCCATTATGCTGCTCCTCCCAGGGTTTGTTGAATTAGCGCTTGATCTTCAGGACTCAAGTACTGCTGCCAACCACCACGTTGATTTAACAACTGTTGGAAATCCTGTGGATCTGGTAAGCCAGCCATTTGGAAGTTGGTACCTTCAGACAAAAGCTGAGGTGTTTGCAAGTGATTAACTAATGCACGTTGTTCAACTTGTTGTGCAATCTGCTGTGGTTGTCCTGTCCCATAGATAAGTGGAGAGGTTACATAGCCAGCACCAATAGAAGCAGCGATGTTAAGTGGCGTCTCAAAACGGTGAGTGCCTTGTACAACGGTTTCTTCTCCTGTATCTAAGTTTCTTGTCCTAATAGGTTTATACGCATTAGGCCGGAGCGCACGCAAACCACCTAAAGCAAGAACGTCTGCTCCAACGTCTACAGCACCAGAAGCAAGTGCTTGCAGGGGAGTGGCACCACTAAGTAAAGACAGTCCGGTGGCAAGCCCGCCACTCATAAGGGCCGGTTTAGCGACATTTTTTAATAGTTGTGCAAAACCTGCCGCAGACGCCATGGTATTGTTTTTCTTTTATTATAGATGGCCTGATTTAAGCCTTTTTGATCTCTTCTTTGTTCTTCGTAGGTTCTTCGTTATTACGTTTAAATACCTCAGTTTTGTCTTCTGGTTTAGTTGATATCAACTGAGCAACAGACTTGTCACCTTCTGCTTCTTTCAATGCACGTTGCTCTGCTGCTGCCATCATGTAACCCTTCGGATCTGGGTTATTAACACGTGGCATTGGGTTGGAAGCACGCTTCTCTGGCTTGACGGTTGGGCTAATGCGATAGGCTTCGACCCAGATGGGAGAAAAACCTGGCTGATCTTCTGGACGCAACGCAGTATTAGGCCTGCCTTCTTCAAAGTTGTAACCTTCTTTACGTGTGAAGCGACCAATATTGGCAAACACTTCGTATTCTTCTGGTGAATCACCAACAAAGTTAAGGCCTGGATTCAGTTGTAATTTACGTGTTTGTACACGACGCAATAGGTCATCTTCTGTAAAGCGGCTTGGCATCCAGGGTGCTTTACCTGTAGATGGCTTTGATGAAAACGAATCATCAAAGTCAACTTTACGCTTTACCAGGAAGGGATCCTTGGTGAAATCAATATAACGATCTAGTGCCAGGCGATGATCTTTTGCCATTACTTCTTATCTTTACGTTTTTTCAATCCTACCAACGTCTGACGAAGCCGTGCTTGCTTCACAGTTTTTTCATCGTACTCATCTGGATTGGATAGCACGTTTTCTTGGAGTTGAGCAGTGGTGATGCCTTTACGTTTTGCTTTAGCAGTAAAGGCACCCTCCTTCATCTCCATGCCTTGGATCCACTTTTTGTCTTTCTTTTTCTTTTCAGCCATGATTAAAACAAGCGTGGTTGTATAACAGCTTCAGAAGTTAGGGGAGTAGCCCGCCCTCTTTGTAGTTTACCCATATAAGCCTCAAGCTGTTCGGCGGCTTCATCCGCAGGGGATTTAACTTGACGAGCCTTGTAACCACCTACTCCTTTAAGAGATAATTGCTGTGGTGGTACTGCTCCAGGTCTTGGTCCAGGGGGTCGTCGCGTAAATTTAGGTTCTGCAGGTGGTTGCATTTGAGCCATTTGCATGCGCAACTGAGTCATCTCATCTGGCAATATGCCACCGCGAGGATTTCTTGCTGCCTGTTGTCTAGCAGCTTTTAATACAGCTTCTGACATTAATACAGAACGACGAGCTTCTTCTGTTTTTGGTTGAGATCCAAGACTTTCAATAGCCATGCCACGAATAATTTCTTCATAGCCTGGTGCAACAGGAACATCACCCTCTGGAGCGGCTTGGGCTAAACGCATTGCCTCATCGACAATTTCTTGTTCCGTATAAATGGGTTCAGAAGGTTTACGTGTTTCATCTGCAGCAGGATCTAAATCACGTCGAATACCATAGCGATCAATGGTGCCGCCAACGCCAAGCTCACCTTTAATAACAGTGCGAACGGGAAGAACTTGCTTGGTATCAATGCGTCCCAGGGGATGTTGTTCAACGTAGGACGTTAAGAACTCTGTTTCAGTCCTGGGGCTTTCCCATGTAGAAGCTATGCCTCCTGTTTCAGGATCAAAATCTCGAACACGAGTTTTTTGACCGCCTTGTTGAGCTTGACGTATTGCATCTTCTGTTTCACTGCGTGCACCAGCGGTATAGCCAGCTACATTGCGACCGCCACCACCTTTAGGTGTTAAGTCAACCATTTTGCGTTCTGAACGCAATTCCATGGTTTCTGGGATAAACTCACCAGTTTCTACGTCAAGTTCACCAAAGACACGATTGGCTTCACCGGACCAGTTCTCAAGCGTCGTTGGATATTTTTTCTCAATGCCAGCAATGCTTTCTGCAATTTGCTCTTGTGCACCTTTAATACGTGCATTAATTAAATTCAATTCGTTTTGTCGATGGCTACCAAGCTCGGGTCTTTGCCAAAGAGTACGAAGATTTTGAAGTTCATTCTCCAGAGTAGATACTACATCTCCCTGGCCTGAATTCTTGGCAACTTCAAGCTGAGGAAGAATTTCATTCGCCCGTTGTTCAACAAGAAGCCGACGTTCTTTTAAGATCTGATTTCGTTTTGGTTCAAGTTGTACACGTAGGTTACCAAGCCAATCAAGGGCTTCTCCTTTTTGTGTTTGATAGTAATCTTCCGCAGCTAACGCGGTATTTTCTGTAATGACTGGTTTACGAATATCCGCAATATTGACACGGCCCATACCTGGGACATCAACCTCAATGTTAGAGGTAAGCCCACGTGCAACAATTTCTTCATCTGGATAATAAGAAGTTACAAAAGGCGCAGACGATTCAAAGCCAGCTTGTTTAGCCTCTGGCATGTTTTCAAAAGTTTCAAACGTTACAGGGGAAAGTCCAAAGCGTTTAACTTTTTCTAGAAGTTCTGGAGAACCAGTTTGAGCGTATAGCTCCAGGGCTTGACGCCGAGCTGTGTATAAAGAACTATATTCATATGCCCCTTTACCAAGACGATTTGCTAATTCTGCTTCAACACGAGAAGGAGTAACAGGAAGATCTTGCTCTCCAAGCTGAGACGCAATTTCTAGACGTTCACGTTCCAGGAAGCGCTGAGCGGAAGAGCCTCCTGCTCGCGTAACATCTAGGTCGCGTTGCGCAGGTTTTGTAAAAGCACGTTCAACAGCTTGATCAAAACCACCATCTGCAGCTTCGGTTGCTTGAACAGCAACATTAGGTTTTTGCGTTTGTTGAATTGTTGTTAAGTCAACAGTCGATTGTGGAATTGCTGTTGGAGCACCCCAGGGATCAGCCACTTTTGAAGGGGCAGGAGCTGTTGACCGCAAAGGAGTCTCTTTGGCCGTGGCAAGATCAGTCAGATTCACACCCGAGGGGGCTTGTGGTGTTTTTTGTGCCTTTCGTCCACGTAATGCACGGACGCCAAGGAACCCACCACCTAAAATGCCAGCGCCGGCAAGTGCGGCTCCCACGGCACCAAAGAGATTGCCACCTTGATCAGGTGCTTTGAGCTGATTACGGCGGAATTCCAGGACCTCTGGGGCCATTTCAGCCCTTTCTTCCGGATCTTCTGGTACCGGCACCCCGGTTGCACGGCTGTAAGCGTAAAAATCAGCGGGTGCTAGTGCCATGGGTCCTTTATTTGCTTATGTGATCCTGTTATTTGTATTTTAGGGTATTAAAACGCACGTAGATGCGTTAAAGTAGTAGCAGAAGACGTAAGAATACCCTGAACCTAGGGATTTAACACGAGATGAACCCTAAAAACCGGGCAGAACGCGTTGTTGCGTTAGATGCAATTACCGAAGAAGCAGAAAAGTTAGCGGCAAGTGGTGCTGATCCCCTTACCCTCAAGAGTTTTACGATTGGTGCCAGGAAAGAACTAGCTGATCAACGGCCTGATGTGGAAAATTACTTTGATGCAGCCGTTGCTGCAAAGAAAGCAAAAAACAGTTTTTAATTTTAGGTAACACAAAAGTAAATTCACATACAGCCGGGGATAACACCCCGGCATTTTTGTCTGTAAATTAGGGTAAAACCTTAAATAGCGCGACACTTTTTAAGTTTTGGTACGTTGTGGTACAAAAGAAGGCCCCCTATAGGGTCAAAAAAGGATAAAAAATTATCTGAGCCTTCTCCAACACCCCACGCGTAGCGAAAGGTGTATAGAAAAAAAGAAAGGTGGATAGGGTATCAATTATTGTTCATCGAAAGTCCCTGACTACGTTGAGGGGATGGAAGATGAAGAAGAGTTGAGATAACGGGGGCTGCGCATCCGTAGAACGCAGAGTACCATCGCGTTTAGATCAATGCAACTGACCAAGGAAGAGCAGAAGGTTGTTGATTTTGACAACCGTTGTCAGATGGTTGCCAGCTATCTGTGGGAAGGTAAGTCTGTCACGATGACTGCTTCGCAGTTGGAGTGGTATGACGTAACACCGCACCAAGTGATAGGTGAGCTAGCAGGATGGCTGCGTTCAGAAGAAGCAGAGGCTTGCTGGGAAGCAGAGCATCTGTATCGTGGCAGCCGCCGTGAGCGTACACATGTTGTTTACTGCACAAAGTGCGGAGACAAGTATGTGTTCAAGGCAAAGGTTGTCAAGGTATCTGACTACGTTTGAAGGTTAACTCTTCCCCTGGTGAGAGCCAGGGGTTCATTTAGCCCTTAACACCTACTTCGTTGATAAGTATTCTTAATACTTGCTTCGTTTGATACGAATTCGTATCGCGCGCGACCTCATTTAGGCTACAGCCGGCTGTTGGTCTTACAGAACAGTTACCAGGATCTTTCGTCAAGCTGGACGTTAAACGTAGCAGACAACTCGGCGGTCGGTCACGACCTTGGCATCCACACTTCAGTGGTGTAAGACCAAGCTCACCCTACGGAGTAAAACCGTGACCAACACCACCATCGCCACCGTTCGTCAGATCGATTGCGTCGACATCACTGAGATGTCACGTGATGAGATCTTCGATATGTGTGGCGTACCGTCTCGTGAAGAGGCTGGCGAGAACGTCATGCTCCAGGTCCTTGACCTGCTTGAGTATGGCCGTAGCCAGACACTCAACCGAGACCAACTCCAGGTCATCAAGTCCTACGTGGACGAGATGCTTGGAGACAACTGATCCGTTAAAGCGGGTTGGGAGGTGCAAACCCTCCCACAGTTATTACCCCCAGCGGAGATGGGTACCGCATACACGGAGAACACCTGTGATTGACCTGACTACTGGTTGGGTGCCACACCCTGGTGTACCTGGTGGTTTTCACCTGGTTTACATCGATAGCCTAGTTGGCGAGATTTCTATCGTCACTGGACCCAAGGGTTCAGGACTGATGGCAGCCAACGATCCAGGCTCAGAGACTACGTATGAAGCGTGGTTTCCAGGTATGTGTGACCCTATCGGCTACCTGACACTTGCCGAATTGCAAGGCATCATCAAGTTCATGCGTCAGCGTGAGCAAGAACACCTTGCTTGGCAAGATGAAGACTGAGTCCGTATAAGCGGCATTGGCAGGTGCAATCCCTGCCTTCAGTATTGCCACAATCCCGTGGCATTTTACGACACTAACTCATGACTTACTACGTCATCATCAAGCATCACGACGAATTCTCTCAGTCCTACCTTCAAGGCTGTGAGCAATCGTTTGATACTGAGCAGGAAGCTCAGGACTACATTCAAACATTTGAGGATTGGGAACAAGATCTTCTAGAGATTGATTTCAATCCTTTCTGAGTACCAGGCTAGATGCTGGGGGATCGAATCCCCCACTCAGTATTGCCACAATCCCGTGGCATTTACACCAAACGACAGTGACTCAACGCATTGCAACTTACGTGATCATCGCTGCTTCCATCATGGGTATTGGTGGGCAAGCCGTTATCTACTTCACAGATAAGGCAACTGCTCACCAATGCATCAACCATGACTGGCCTAAGGAGCATGACACACTCCACCGTAACTGGTGCATCACCAACGGTTACGACATCTGAGTCCGTATAAGCGGCATTGGCAGGTGCAATCCCTGCCTTCAGTATTGCCACAATTCCGTGGCATTTACTTAACACAACACCATGCAAACACCTGCACTGGTTTACAAACCATCTGCTGAGAAACAGTACCGCGTCACATGGTACGGCGGCGAATCAACCATGCTTCGATTCGAGAAGCTATGGAATACATTCGACCCCGATACCGATGCTACATACCAGGAATGGTTGGAGCGTGACGTACGTACTCTTGGCGGTGGCATCCCTAGTTCCATGAAAGAGATGCTGATGGAAATGGAAGACTATTACCATTACGGCATCGAAATGGAACAAGAACGTAAGCGTCAGCTTATGTGATTCCTGCTCTAAGGGGCTTCGGCCCTTTACTGCAGGATTCAATTCCTGCTCCTATACCACACAACACCATGACTGCACTGAACATTCGTAAGAACCTTGCGTCAATCCTTGTCAATACTGCAGCAGCAGTTGAGAATGCCAAGGTGCCTACCAAGGCAGGCATGACGGAGAAGCTGAACGAGTATCGTACTCGAGCAGCGGCACTCATCATGCCGAACGACATGGCATTCATCATCCAACCCAAGCAAAGTAACTGATTCATGCAACGCAACTACTTCTCTGACGCCTGTGTTGCTCTCATTCTTGGCACTGGTCTGGGTCTACTCGCTTCTGTTGGAGTACAGAAAGTTCTCAACAGACACTACCAGGCAACGTGCCATGATCGACCAGGACACAATCTGATCTACGTCCAAGGATTCCTTGGCGATACGTACTACTGCATCAACAGTAAGTACATGAACTGATCTCTGCACTCAAGCCTTCTCATCCTTGTGATGAGCGGCTTTTCTGCAGGGTTCTCCCTGCACTACACCACACGACACCAACTGGAGACCATGACTCCTAAAGCTGTTGAATATCTCCTGACCCAAGACGCTCGTCTGCTTGCCAGGAGAGATGCCCCTTGCATCGACCAAGAGCTTGAGGCGCAGCGTCAAGCTGCTCTCGAGTTGTTCTTCGAGTGGCAAGACGGTATGCGTCAATTCCAAGACCTTGTTCCCTTCGTTGCCATCGTGCAGCGTAAGGTAGATCTCAACCGGGATCTGCTGCGGTGGGAACGCAAGCAACTGGAACAAGACTGACGACTACACTGAGGGGCTCCGGCCCTTCTCTGTAGTCCTCAACAAGGGCTACTTACCAATGCACACAACACCAATGACAATCACGATTAGTCCCAGAGAAATTACAGATGCTCAACAGATGTTGAACATCGAACCAAACGACTGTTACCTGGAGTTTACTCAAGGTACTGTCTATCTCTGTTGGGTTACCGACAAGGAGACAGCTCAGATGTATATCGACAACCTCTTCGAGTGTGTCGATGTCAAGTTGTACGGCAATTGGGTAGACATCTACGGACAACACGAACGTGAAGTCCCAGTGTCGTTACCCGATGTCAAACTGTTTGACTGCCGTTACATCCTCGCTACTAACTGACATGAAGACGATCTATTCCATGGGCAAAGGCAAGTATGTGATCCTCGATTCTTATAGTGAGACTCATGAGAATCGTCTTGGATCTATTGCTATTGCCCTCCTCGCACTCCTCCTTGCCACCATCAGTGGCATGGCACTTGTGGGTGTGGATCTTACCAACATCAATCCACAGCCCGTCAAAGCACAACCTACAATCACTCGCTGACATGACCACACAACTCAAAGAACACACCGAAGTACTTGAGGCACGCATCCAATGCCTGATCGACAAGCTGCTTGCACAGTACGCTAAACAGTACGGAGATGGCGGCATTGCATTTGACATGGTCAAAGGCGTCAAGTACTACAAGCTCATCCAACGTGACGTCAAGCGCTCAACGTTGAATGGCAACACTGGTGCCTGCGTACATGCATTCATTCATCGCCAGACTGGCTGTGTCTTTAAACCAGCAAGCTGGAAGGCACCAGCTAAGCACGTACGCTACAGCCTCATGGACGACGTATCGTTTGCCACCTGCATCCAAGATGCAGATTGGGCGGGAATGTATTTATATATGAAGTGACCAACACATGGGCATCCACTATTGAGAATCATTCGCAAGAGTGGTGTAAGTCCCATGTTCAACTGTCCACCTACCTCAACTCAACATGGGCGCACTCATGGATCAGACTGAAGACAACAAGCGGTATCACCTCATCATCAACGTTGATGAAAAGTATGCAATCGTCAACGCACTAGCTTTCTATCATGCACACCATACCCTGGGTGCATTGATGGATGAAGACGAGCGTGAACAATACATGCTCGCATTCCAAGAAGATGGCCCAACCTTTGTTGATCAACTAGCAACAAAGATTGCCAACACCTTCTGATCCCTGGGCAGCACCGACATAATTACGGTGTGTAAGTCCCAGGGTTTACTGTCCATTTACTCAGCTCAACCCATGCTCAACTTCATATGCACTATGACAGTGTGCATTCAACAGTACCTTGGTACTGGCTACGTTACATTCTCAGATGGACAACGTTTCATCTGGGATGGATCTAACCAAGACTACGCATGCACCAGTACATCACATGTGTATTACTGTGCACGTATTCAATTACCTCAGTACTTTATTCAACGTTAGCTATTGATAACGATAACCAGGATTCCTTCTAATGTACTCTTCTGTTTGTTGTTCCATCAACTTACGTCCTTCGGACAGTGGAACATCAACAGGAGGACCCATCAAAGTAAGAGGAAGACGTTGATCTAATCCGTATCCACGATACGGTATAGCTGTCTGTTCCTCTTTTAATGGCGTTTCTTTATCTCGTTGATATTTACTCAAATCATATGCCATAAACGTACGCTGCGGCAAAGCAACTGGATTTGTTTCCTCTAAGAATTGTGTCATCATTATTGGATTACTAATTCTACTTTCTTTAGGAGTTCCAAAATTGAAGGTAGCTTGAATGCTTTTATCTCCTGCCCATGTACCTTTTATGCCAACTGGTCCAACATTTATATTTCCACCCATTGGATTAAATCCAGCAGACCAACCTTTGTTAGAGCGAAGATTTAATCCACCAGGTGTTAACTGCACACTTCCAGTGTCATCTGCTAAGCCAATGCCTTCTCCTGTGAAAGCACCAATCAATTGCTGAGCACCAGGATGATGACCACCTTGGCCGCTCATTGGATCATATCCAGGGGTGTACTGTGCAGGATTAGCTGTCACAGTATTCAATAATCCCTGGAACGCAGCACCAATGTTATCTTTATTTATCTCCTGCCATCCCAAGGGATTTGTTTGCCTGAGATTTATGCCAGGATTAATTTCATCCTTGAAATCCCTGGACCCATAACCAGGCGGCACAAATCCTTTACCAGCTAACTGCATTGGTATTGGCATATACAACATGCGTGTTGTATTCATAATACCAGGGGGCTGCGCATCCTATAAACGCAGACACAATCTCAACTCAAACCATGAGAGACCCTAACTTTATTGACGAGCAGCGCAACGCTGACTACCTTGACGCAATGGCTGATCTTGCATACCAGCAGGAGCAAGCCATGCGTGAAGAATACGAACTCAACCCACCTGAACTGGAGATCTACGATGACCAAGCCTAAGTACACACTGCGTCAAGCATGGGATGACGGTGACATCATCGTCATCCTGATCGCAATCATTTCAATCATCGTCACGGAGTTTGCATCATGTCTTACATCTCAGAACTCAAGAAGTTCTACCCCAAGTCCTACAAAGCACGCTTCGCAATCAATGCCTACAACGTGCACAAGTACTTCGAGCACAAAGACCCAACGGTCGTCACGATCCACGAAACCTACCTCAGGTACGGCGGACCCGAAGAAGGAGGTTGGTACTACACCCAAGGAGAACCTCTTGTTAGCCACTGCATCTTCTCCAAAAGGCAAGCGGTCCAGGTCTACGTCAAGTACTTCGAAGAGTACGAGATCGAAGACCAACGTTCTCTTGGAGATACGACAACTCGATCCAACATCGACATCAGTTTCTCCAACGAACTAGCTAAGGCATACCCTGAATCCCGTCCGTACTACTGCTGATCAATGCAAGCAACTGCAACACCTGCACTCAGTATCAATCAACGCAATCTCTATGCGTACTACCTCAATCACAAGAAGAAGTATGGGAACACACCATGCTTCGTACCTAAACTTCCATCGCAAAGCTCAAGGCTTGAGCAATATTTCCAGGCCTTGGTGAGACTGGAAGAATACGGATTGATACGTGTAGACAGAAGCAGTGCTAACTACACTGCATGGATCATGCTCGCACCTAAGAGCGCATGACGTAGGTATTTATACTTAATATTGTTCGCTATTCGCAAATAGCGAATACATGCCAATACTTCAGTCATAGCCTCAATCCTGGGCAGCACCTACATAAGTACGGTGTGTAAGTCCCAGGTTTTACCTCAACCTCAACTCCACATCAACCATGGCTTACCCTGAAATCAACTGGACAAAGAATGAGTACAAGCAACTGGAACAGGCTTTGGACATCCTCAAAGCTGTCATTGAACGTGAATCAAAGCGTCATCAAATGGATGAGCATTTGGTCCCAGGGGACAATGATATTGTTCAAGAAGCAATCGGCTTGCTTGAAGAGATCATTGACTACGATCCAACACCTAATGAATCTGGGGAACCACCCATGACAATGAATGAAATGCACAGTGCTGCATGGAAAGAACACCAGGAAATGCATCGATAACATCAGATAGTACACATGTATTCCCCCCTCACACTCCCCCAAGGAGAACCAGGGGGGACCCTTCTATATACATAAGTACTTCCTATGCATTACATCTCTTAATACATGCTTCAGTACTTGCATACCCTGGTAGACTTACACAGTCTTCTAGACCACACATCAATTCAACTCACATGACAAACCCAAACACTCCTCGCATTCCTGATTCAATTGACATCCAACGTCTTCAAGCTATGCAGCTTGTAGCCAAGATGAAAGAATCAGCTGAGAAACATGGCATTGGTTTCATCGGGGGCTTTATATCCCCCGATGGACAAAAGTTTGTTATGACAAACATGGATGACGATGATGCCATGGCACTCATGCCGGAGGATCTCAAGTGACTAAGAAATCTCCCATTAGTTTTGATCGCACCATTCATGGTGTGAACATCACTGAACATGGTATCAAGTCAGTAAGTAAACAGATCAAGCTTGGACCATTCCAACTGACTGTCAACGCCAGCCCCAATGGCGTCAAAGGATCCGTCAGTATCCCTGGCACAGGCTTGAGCATTCCAGGTATAAAACTTTTATGAAAAAAATTATTATTCCTGATCAAGAATATCTAAATTCATTGCTTATTTATAAGGATGAATTTGGTTCGCTTCATTGGAAAAGTCAACCTGGTAAAAGATGCAATAACACTAAAGATAGAGCTGGCTGTTACAACAGTAAGGACTATCGAGTTATTCGTATTGATTCCAAGCTTTACCATGAGCATCGAATCATTTGGGTCATGCAGAATGGAAGTATTCCAGAAGGCTATGACATAGATCACATTGACAGGAACAAGGTTAATAACCGAATTAACAATCTAAGGTTATTAAATCGATCTCTCAATATTATTAATCAGAATAGTAAAGGTGTTTCATATGACAAAGAGCGTAACAAATGGAAGGCACAATTAACATACAAAGGTAAACAAATTATTAACAAACGTTTCAATACAGAAGAAGAAGCTTTGTTTGCATATCAAGAAGCAAAGAACATTTTATTTCAAACATTAAATTAATCTAAAGATCCTGGGCATCCTTACGGTGTAAGTCCCAGGTTTTGTTCACCAACTCAACTCAACTCATGTCTGCTTACGTCGACTATCTCAACATGTTTGATCGCATCAATCTTGCTGACTGCGCAAAGCGCAGAGCAAGTGCAAATGTTCTAGATGAAACACGATTCAATGGCGAGTACGACACAGCACGTCTGTGGATGAAGTACCGCCTCATCAAGACCACCCACCATTCCTACGTAGAGGACAACTGATGACAGTCCTTGCAATCGAACATACCTCATTCACTGACACTCATGTCACAGTTACAGCAGTTGTTGACGACATGCGCCTGCTCTATCGGGCGACTCGCTTTGACCCTGAAGAGTGGGCTCCTGCATTGTGCAC
>JGI25921J50272_10000079_pt1 | contig 28887 bp, 29 predicted proteins | sample LauGreSu1BDMLBSD_2_FD_50272 | JGI IMG/M metagenome (IMG submission 50272) | reverse complement strand
ACGCTCCACTCCTCTTTTACGAATTTCAGAAAGGGTGAAATTCTTCACTTTATTACGCTTCAATAAGAAGTTTTCCTGTACCTCGGTATCTCTTACGCCAATATAAACCAAATCGCTGTAACTGATTTTTGGAGCAATGTTTCCGATGTTTTTAAGCTGAAACCAGTAATTGAGGGTTTCCTGGTCTGGTTTATTCACTTTAGATTCAACATTGTCTTCATCCAACACAATGGCTAAAGGCATACCGTGCAAATTACCAGAGGGTGTGGTATAAGGTGAGTGGATATCTGAGTGAGCATCAATCCAAATAACTCCAAGTTTTAACTTAGGATGAGCCATTCTAATCCCAGAAATGGTTCCAGCAGCAGTACTGTGATCTCCAGCCAATACAATTGGGAATTCTTCGTTTTTTAAGGTTTTGGAAATTTCCTCTGCCACTCGTTCTGTCATGGTCAAAATACCAGAAATTCTTTTGGCATAACCGTTACCGGTCGACTCGAGCAATAAGTGGTTTTCGTTGGGCACTTCAACCGATTTGTGTTTCTTAAAATAACGACTACCAAAGTCGAGAGCGGCAATTTTTATGGCATCTACCCCTAAACTGGCACCACGGGTACCGGCACCAATTTCAGATTTTACTTCAACAATCTTGATTTCTTTCATAACATGCGCTCAGATTTTCTTTGGCTTAGAGATAAATAATCTATAAAAACACTAAAGCCATTGCTTCTGCTTTTTTATCTTTGCCAAAATTAATAAAAAATGCAGAGCTACGCCGAATTTATAGACCTGAGTGTAGGTTTCCCTCAAGAAGGCTACGAGGTTATTGATGACGAGTTATATTTCCATGAATTAAACCTGATGGAAATGATTGAAACGTATGGTACTCCCCTGCGTTTTACCTACTTGCCCATCATTAGTAAAAAGATTCAGGAGGCTAAGCTCATGTTCCAAACGGCTATCGTGAAGAACAACTATCGCGGCAGCTATAAATACTGTTATTGCACCAAAAGTTCTCACTTTCGCCACATTGTGGAAGAAGCACTTAAGAACGACATTCACCTCGAAACTTCATCGGCATTTGATATGCCTATGATCGATTCTTTGGAGAAAAAAGGTGCCTTGGATAAGAACATCACGGTCATTTGCAACGGTTTTAAAACCGCACAATACAAGCAATACATCATCGACATGTTCCATGATGGCTTCCAAAACATCGTACCTGTACTTGACAATAAAGAGGAATTCAATGTATATGATGATGAATTGGATATTCCTTGCAGTTTAGGTATCAGAATTGCATCAGAAGAACAACCTGATTCTCAGTTTTACACTTCTCGATTGGGTATCCCTTTGGAAGACGTGATCGATTTTTATAAAACCAAGATCGCCTCGAATCCTAATTTTAAGGTCAAACTACTTCATTTCTTTATCAATTCAGGTATTTCTGACACGCCTTATTACTGGAACGAGTTAGAGAAATACGTGACGCTCTATTGCCGTTTCAAAAAGATCAATCCTGATCTAACTACTTTGGATATTGGTGGTGGCATGCCTTTTAAAGATTCCTTGGTATTCGATTTCGATTATGAATACATGGTGAACGAAATCGTGAAACGGATCAAGGAAATTTGTGCGGAACACGAGGTAATGGAACCAGATATCATCACAGAGTTCGGAAAATATACGGTTGCAGAGGCTTCGGGCATTTTGTACAAAGTGTTGGGTCGTAAACAGCAAAACGACCGGGAGAAGTGGTTGATGCTGGATGGTTCATTTATTACCAATTTACCTGATGTTTGGGCCTTGAATCAGAAATACATTCTTCTACCCATCAATAACTGGGATTCGGAATATGAGAGAGTGAATTTAGGTGGCATTACCTGCGATGGCCAGGATTATTACAATCAGGAAGCGCACATGAACAACGTTTTTATGCCTAAAACCCGAAAAGTACAATATCTGGGCTTTTTCCATACCGGTGCTTACCAGGAAGTGCTGAGTGGTTATGGTGGCATTCATCACTGCCTGTTGCCTTCCCCTAAACACGTCATCATCCGCCGAAACCGTGATGAAACTTTCAATTTTGAGGTTTTTGGAGAAGAGCAGAACAGCAAGCAAGTGCTGAAGATCTTAGGCTATAGTTCCTAATTATTGATCGAATTTCTCTAATAATTTAAGAAGTGTGGCAAAATCCTTAGGATAAGGTGCATGCACTGAAATCTCAGTTTCTTGATTGATCTTGAAGCTCACTTCCTTGGCATGTAGTGCAAATCTCTTCATGATGGGCAGCTCTTCTTGGTCCTTGCCTAATTTGTAACCACGCTTAATATCAGAAAGCATCACCGGCTGTCCACCATACATCTCATCTCCCGCAATAGCTGCCCGCTGAGAGGCCAGGTGAATCCGAATTTGGTGCATCCGTCCGGTAATTGGTTTACACTCCACCAAAGTATAGTGTTTAAAAAATACGAGCGATTTGAAATAGGTTTGAGCGGCTTTGCCATCTTGTTTGCTGATGGCTACATTCTTGTTTCCTAAATTGAGTATGGGCAAATCAACGAGCAGATCATCAAACTGGTGCGATCCATTGATGATGGCATGATAGATTTTTGAAACTTCCCTGTGTTCAAATTGCATCGAAACAAATCGGTAAGCCTCCGGATTTTTGGCGATGATGATCGCACCTGAGGTTTCCTTGTCCAATCGGTGGCAAATTTGAGCATCTGGAACATATTGTTTGGCTAAACGCAATAAATTGATCTCTCCTCCATCTCTATCATCCAATGAGCTCAAAAAAGGTGGTTTATTTACCACAATCAGGTCATCGTTTTCAAATAGAATAATTTCTTTAAAAGGAGGAAATTTCAAAATTCAGCGTTTAATTGCTGCAAAAATAAGAGGATGTTTGAATATTTAGGCTTCGAATTTATAACCAACTCCTTTTACCGTACCAACATATTGCTCACCGAGTTTTTCTCTCAGCTTTCGGATGTGTACGTCAATGGTGCGATTGGTAACAATGACAGAGTCATCCCAAATGCTTTTTAAAATTTGTTCGCGGGTAAAAACCTTTCCGGGTCGGGATGCCAGCAAATACAATAACTCAAATTCTTTTTTGGCTAAAACCACCTTTTGACCGTTTTTATAAACCAAAAATGCTTCACGATCGATACGTAAATCAGCAATTTCAAGACTTTTAACCTGATTACTATCGCCTTCCTGTTGTCCGTTTCTGCGTAAAATGGCGTTGATACGGCTCACTAGCGCCCGTGGTTTGATAGGTTTAGCGATGTAGTCATCTGCCCCTACGTTGAAACCGGCGATTTCCGAATATTCTTCGTTCCGGGCAGTTAAAAACACCATAAAAGTGTGTTTAAATTCAGGCAAGGAACGCATGATGCGACAGGCTTCGATACCGTCCATTTTTGGCATCATAACGTCAAGAATGATCAGGTCTGGTTTTATTTTTTTAGCTTCAGTAATACCATCCTGACCATTTCTGGCAGTAAATACCTGATAACCTTCCTTTAAAAGATTAAACTCGATGAGTTCGAGAATATCTTCCTCATCATCTACAATCAGAATTTTAGGAAACTGATTACTCATACTAATTTTTTACTAATCTAAGCGCCAGAACCATTCTAATTATTAAGTTAATGTTAACAAATAATTAAAAAGCTATTTCAGTGTATTCACCAGAAAATTTTCTAGATCAGCACCTCTCAGGTTTTTAGCAATGATTTTACCCTGAGGATCTAACAAAAATGATGCGGGAATACTTTCAATTTTGTAAAGATTAGCAATCGGACTATCCCAGCGTTTTAATTCAGAAACTTGTGTCCAGGTTAAACCGTCATCTTTGATGGCTTTCAACCAATCGGCTTTATCATCATCTAAAGAAACACCCAAAATGGTGAAATTCTTGTCTTTGAAGCGATTGTATAGACGGACAATATTTGGATTCTCCTGACGGCAAGGGCCACACCAGGATGCCCAAAAATCGATTAACACATATTTTCCTTTAAAATCTGCCAGTCTAATAACTTTGCCATCGGCTGTTGGCAAATCAAATGCGGGGGCAATACGTCCGATAGACAAAGGGGCAATCGCATCCATCCGTTTGATGAACTGATTAACAGCCTCAATTTGTGGAAACTTGCCTTTAATCTTAGCAGCATACTCAATTAATGCTTGCTCAAATTTCACCTGATCTAAGGTGCTCATGGCATAAAAACCCGCTAAATTATCCGTTTGCTCTTTGCCAAATTCGAGGGCAGCCTTTGAATAAGCCTGTAAATTTTGCTCATAACGTGGACCTAGCACTTTGTTCAGAGAATCCTGTAATTCAGGTTTTTCACTTACTTTTTGAACAAATTCTTCCTGAATTTCAGCAAACACTTTGGTGTATTTGGCACTTAATTCATTAAAGATTTGCAGCTTTTCACTGGCCGCGTTGCCCTCTACTTCGTATGAAGCTGGCTTATTAAGGTCCATTTTAAACTCCAGTTCATCTCCATTTTGAGCAACAAAAATGATATTCTGTTCATTCAGGCTCAGGTTATAGAAATCTGCAATGGGAGCTACTCTGGTAAACTTAAATTCTTGATTTTCATTCAGAAAAGCAGAATCTATTAATTCATTATTTTGATAAAGTAAGACCTTCTTTAGATTACCTGCGTTCTCGACCTTCCCATTCACCACAAAAGCATCTTTGTTTTTGCATGCATTTAACATGAAAATTCCCAGCAGGAGATAAATCATTTTTTTCATCGAACAAAAGTTTTTTATTAATCAAAGGTACTAAATCTGCATCTCAGAAGTTTATTATGTGGGTAGCTATTTTAAAAACCTACACAATGATTATGAAAAAAATATTTTATTTCATCCTGATTATGATCGGGATAATGGGCAAAAGTACCATTGCCCAGGTTCAGGTAAATGTAAACATCGGCTTGCAGCCACTTTGGGGCCCGGTTGGCTATGATCGAGTGGATTATTATTATTTACCCGATGTGGAGGCGTATTATAGTGTGCAGCGTGGTCAATTTATTTATTTAAATAATGGCAGATGGATCTTTAGTAGTTCTTTGCCCAGAAGGTATGCTTCTTATAACCTTTTTAATGGATACAAAGTGGTAATCAATGGACCTACGCCCTACCTTCAGTTCAATAACCACCGAGCGAAATATGCTAAATACCGGGGTTGGAATGGTAAACAAAAGGTGATTAAGTTTAGTGATGACCCAAAATATTTCGTCGTAAAAGGACATCCACATGGAGCGCCTCCGGGACAAACTAAGAAACTACATCAGCCTAATAAGGGTGAAAGAATAATTCTAAATGAGCATTCGAATCAAAAAGGCAAGAAAAAACACTAAATCAAAGGCCCCGATGGGGCCTTTGATTTATTTAACAAAGCTTTTTGCTTTTTCCAATGCAATGGCTAATCCGTAAGCATTCTTTCCTCCTGCTGTAGCAAAGAAAGGCTGACCACCACCCCCACCATCAATTTCCTTAGCCAATTCACGGATGATGTTACCGGCATGGAGGCCCTTTTCTTTTACCAAATTATCTGAAACGATAACGGTTAAACTGGGCTTACCATCAATTTCGGCACCTAAAACCAAGAATAGGTCGGCAACAATGTCTTTTAAGTTATAAGCGAGTGTTTTCACTGCTTCTGCATTGGGGAGTTCAACTTTTTGTGCAATGAAATTGATTCCATTTACCTGAACAACTTGTTTGGCCAATTCAGTTTTGAGGCTGGCTGCTTTTTCTAAAATGGATTTCTCTACCTGCTTTTTCAAAGCTGTATTTTCTTCCAACAACTGTTCTACAGATGAAGCCAAATCTTTCGGATTTTTCATCAAGGCTTTCATCCGTTGTACCAGCTGCTCCTGCTGAGTAATATAGGCTGACGCAGCCGTTCCGGTAATTGCTTCAATTCTGCGTACACCAGCAGCTACGGCACTTTCAGAAACGATCTTGAAATAACCTATCTGTCCGGTAGCTTTTACGTGAATACCGCCACACAATTCCTTAGAGAATTGATCATCGAAAGTAATGATACGCACAAAATCGCCATATTTTTCACCAAACAAAGCGGTTACACCCGAATCAATCGCCTGCTGGTAAGGTACATTTCTTTCTTCTTTCAAATCGATATTCTCTCTGATCTTTTCATTGACAATCTGCTCAATCTGACTTAATTCCTCATCCGTCACTTTAGCAAAATGTGAAAAGTCAAAACGCAAGTAATCAGCATTTACTAATGAACCTTTCTGGTTCACATGACTGCCCAATACCTGTTTTAGAGCAGCGTGAAGTAAGTGCGTAGCAGAGTGATTTCCGGCCGTTTCCTTACGTTTTGCGGAGTCAACCTTTGCTATAAATTTTGCATTCAAGTCGGCGGGTAAGGTATCAGCAAAATGAACAATCAGACCATTTTCCTTTTTAGTATCTGTTATTAAGATAGATTCTCCTGAAGCTATTAAAACACCAGTATCTCCCACCTGACCACCGCTCTCTGCATAAAATGGAGTTTGGTCTAATACCAACTGGTACTGCTCTTTACCTTTGGCATTAATTTTACGGTATTTTAGAATTGTTGACGCTACTTCGGAGGCATCGTAACCTACAAAATCCACTTCTTCACCAGCATTAACCATAATCCAATCACCTGTATCGATAGCAGTAGCGGCTCTTGAACGATCTTTTTGAACCGTAAGGGCTTTTTGGAACCCATCCATATCAACCCGAAGTCCTTTCTCACGAGCCATCAGTTCAGTTAAATCGATAGGGAAACCATAGGTGTCGTATAACTCGAAGGCAAAATCGCCTGCAATGATCTGTTGATCTGCTGCATAACGTTCAAAACGCTGTATTCCGGTAGCCAATGTTCTTAGAAAAGATTGCTCTTCTTCGAGGACAACTTTTTGAACAAAATCTTGCTGGGCAATCAGCTCAGGGAATACCCCATCAAACTGCTTGGCCAAAACGGGAATTAATTGATTTAAAAAGGGTTCTTTGAAACTTAAATTGGTATAAGCATAACGAACAGCACGACGTAAAATACGACGTATCACGTAGCCAGCACCCGTATTGGCAGGCAATTGACCGTCGGCAATGGCAAAAGCAATGGCTCGAATGTGATCGGCCATTACACGCATAGCCACATCTGTAGCCCAATTGGCATCTCCGGTCTGGGCATCACCCTGATAGGAAATTCCGCTTTTTTCAGCGATCAGCTGAATCAATGGCTGAAAAATATCGGTGTCGTAATTAGAGCTTTTACCTTGCATTACACGTACCAAACGCTCCAAACCCATACCGGTATCTACATGCATGGCCGGTAAAGCCTGCAATGAACCGTCTTTTAACCGATTGAACTGCATGAATACATTATTCCAGATCTCAATTACTTGAGGATGATCGGCGTTTACTAATGTTTTTCCATCAACTAGGTTCTTTTCTGTGGTAGAACGGCAATCGACATGGATCTCTGAGCAGGGTCCACATGGGCCAGTATCACCCATTTCCCAAAAATTATCTTTTTTATTTCCTAAAAGGATGCGATCTTCTGCAATAAGCTTTTTCCAGAAATTGTAGGCTTCCTGATCTTTGGGCAAGCCCTCTTTATCGTCGCCTTCAAAAACGGTCACATATAAGTTTTCTTTAGGGATTTTGTAAACTTCGGTGAGTAATTCCCAACTCCAGGAAATGGCTTCTTCCTTAAAATAATCACCAAAACTCCAGTTGCCCAACATTTCGAACATAGTGTGGTGATAGGTATCTATTCCCACTTCTTCTAAGTCATTATGTTTACCCGAAACCCTCAAACAACGTTGTGTATCAGCCACTCTTGGATACTTAATGGCAACTTCACCCAAGAACAGATCTTTAAACTGATTCATCCCGGCATTTGTAAACATCAGGGTTGGATCGTTCTTGATCACCATGGGTGCCGAGGGTACAATCTGATGTTGCTTACTTTTAAAAAAGTCTAAAAATTTACTTCTGATTTCCTGCGCTGTCATTAAAAATTAAATAAAAACATGCAAAGTTAAGTTTTTAAAGCAATTTTAGATGCCGGCTGATCATAGAATTTGCATTTATTTAACTTCAAATAAATTGGTCTAAATTGTTTGAAATGAATGCTTAATCATTCAATTTATTCTATTTTTGTATATGCCTTACAAAGAAAGAGAGATCCAGAAATTGTACTACACCATGGGTGAAGTGAGCGAAATGTTCGGAGTAAATGCTTCTCAAATTCGTTTTTATGAGAAGGAATTTGAGGTTTTGCAGCCCAAAAAGAACAAAAAGGGTAATCGTTTATTTACTCCGGAGGATATCGAAAACCTGAAGATCATTTTTCATTTGATCAAAGAAAAGGGATTCACTTTGCAAGGCGCCAAAGACCACCTAAAAGGCAACAAAGACGAAGTAAAAGAAAATCAGAAGGTCATTGATTCTCTCCAAAGATTGAAACAGTTTTTGTTGGAAGTAAAAGAACAGCTTTAAATTACCAAGATATTTTTTCCTTATTTAGGAAGGCTGCAATTCCTTTTTTGCAATCTTCCGTTCCTCTGGCTTCTGCATTCATTCTTACTGCCAAATGTAAGCTTTCTTCCAGGCTCATTTGTTGAACCTGTTTGATGAGCGTTTTAGTCATTGAAACAGCGCTTAAAGAAGTTTCATTGACCAATTTTTGAGCATATTTTTGAACTTCAGCGCCAATCATACTAGCTTCTACTACAAAATTAATCAAGCCGTAGTTCAGGGCTTTATCTGCGCTAATCAGTGCTCCGCTTAGCAATAATTCATTAGTGCGGGCCTCCCCTAACTTTCGAACCAAGAAACAAGAAACCAGTGCAGGTATAAAACCGATTTTAACTTCAGAATAGCCAAATTGAGCTTCCGGAACTGCGAAAACAAGGTCACATACAGATACTAGCCCACAACCACCAGCAATTGCAGAGCCTTCTAACTGTGCAATAACTACTTTAGGAAGTGAATAGATCTGATAAAATAAATTCTTTAAGTTATTTGAGTCGATAAGGTTTTCTTCAAAAGTGTTCGATTGAAGTTGCTGAAGGTAGGCTAAATCGGCACCAGCACTGAACACTTCCCCATCAGCTTTTAAAACAATTACTTTAACAGATGAATCATTCTTAGCCAGCTCGAAAGCATCGTATAATTCATTGATCAGGTCTGGATGAAGCGCATTTCTTTTTTCTGGACGGCTTAGGGTGATGGTCGCTACCCTTTGATCTACTTCGTAAGTAATGAATTTCATGTGTTGATCTGTTTTATCCTCTGAGCTGCCGGCCATCCGACCAAAAGCTTAGTAAGCTCTAGCGAAAAGTACTCTTTGAACTGATGGTTTACCAGTTAAAATACATTTACCTTCTTCGGCCTGATTATTAAGTGGAATACAACGAATGGTTGCCTTGGTTTCTTCTTTAATTTTTTGTTCGGTTTCTGGGGTTCCATCCCAGTGTGCCGAAACAAATCCAGGAGCCTCATCTAACAATCTTTTAAACTCCTCATAAGTATCCGCTTTGCGGGTATTTTCTTGACGGAATTTTAAAGCTTTTCGATAGATATTCTGTTGAATATCGGCCAGTAAATCATTGATATAGCTATCCAAACCAACTTGCGTAACCGTTTGTTTCTCACCGGTATCGCGGCGAGCAATTTCAACTGTTCCGTTTTCCAGATCGCGACCACCAATGGCTACACGAACCGGCACACCCTTCATTTCGTATTCGGCAAACTTAAATCCCGGACGTTGTGAATCTCGGTCATCATATTTAACGGATACACCCAGCTTCTTCAAATCGGCACTCAATTGATCGGCTATTTTAGAGATGGCAGTGAGCTCTTCTTCATTCTTATAAATTGGCACAATTACTACCTGGATAGGTGCTAATTTTGGCGGCAATATCAATCCCTGATCATCAGAATGCGCCATGATCAAAGCGCCAATTAAACGAGTCGAAACGCCCCAGGAGGTTGCCCATACGTAATCTAACTTTCCTTCTTTATTGGTAAATTTAACATCAAAGGCTTTTGCAAAATTCTGACCTAAAAAGTGAGAAGTTCCGGCCTGAAGCGCTTTGCCATCTTGCATCAAAGCTTCAATGCAATAGGTATCTAAGGCACCTGCAAAACGCTCATTAGGTGTTTTTTTACCACGTACAACCGGAAGCGCCATCCAATTTTCGGCAAATTGAGCATAAACATCTAGCATGCGCTCAGTTTCTTCAATGGCTTCTTCGGCAGTCGCATGAGCCGTATGTCCTTCCTGCCATAAAAATTCGGCAGTTCTTAAAAATAAACGGGTTCTCATCTCCCAACGAACCACATTGGCCCACTGGTTCACTAAAATTGGTAGATCTCTATAGGATTGAATCCATCCTTTATAAGTATTCCAAATGATGGTTTCTGAAGTTGGACGAACAATCAATTCTTCTTCCAGTTTCGCATTCTCATCCACCACAATGTTACCCTGGCCATCATTTTTTAATCGATAATGTGTAACAACGGCACATTCCGTAGCAAAACCATCCACATGCGAGGCTTCTTTAGAGAAATAAGATTTTGGGATGAATAGCGGGAAATAAGCATTGCTGTGACCGGTATCTTTAAACATTTGATCCAGTACCGATTGCATTTTTTCCCATATGGAATATCCATAAGGTTTGATCACCATGCAACCACGTACCGATGAATGTTCGGCCAAATCAGCTTTGCTCACTAATTCATTGTACCATTGAGAATAATCTGTATTTCTGCTCGTTAAACCTTTACTCATCGATTGTGTCTAATATATGTGGAAGATAATTTGTAAATTTAGGATCAGCTGGATCGCTTGCAAATTTATAAATTTAAAGCCATTTGCAACCTTTCTATAATCATGTGCGTCATATCAATATGAAAAGTATCAAAAAGTATTTATTCCTTTTCCTGCTTCCCCTACTGGGCTGTTCTACCAATAAACTAAGCCAGGTAAATCAGGAGGTTGATAATGTTTATGTTTCGAAGGCAAAGGCTAAAGAAGCACCTGTTTACATAAATAACAGCTATAACGAGTCTTCTGAAACAGTGGAAAGAAATGACTATAAAACTGAAGAAGAAATTTATGGTGATGCTGACGATTTAGATCGATATCCCGATTTTGGCTTCAACGACTTCAGTTTCAGTTCCAGGATTTACCGTTTTAACTATTCCAATCCGTGGAGAAATTACTACGATCCTTTTTTTGATTTTCGATTCGATCCCTTTTTAACTAATGACTTCTATTTAGATAATTATTATTTCAGAAATTCATCTTGGTGGTCTATAAATATTTACAGCGGACCTAGTTTTTACTGGAATAACCCTTATCGCAGACCCTGGATTTTAAGTCCTTTTAACAGATATCGTTGGGGGAATTATGGAGGAATTTATTCCTTCTACAATCCGGTTGCCTACCCTCCTTTTTATGGATGGAATAATGGATGGGTAGATTATCCAGTCTATTATCCGGGTAACCAAAGGTTATTAAGGCCAAGACCCAGAGGCGGATCAGATAACATAGACGTGGGTATGGGTAATTGGAATGGTGGAGCCAATAGACCCAGCCGGGCAGACAGGTATCCTACAGAATCAAAACCCAGCTATGGAAATGGACGTAGCAATGGTGCAAGACCTAGTCGTGCTCAAGACAATAAAAATATACGCAGAGAGACTGGTAATTCTAATTCAGGCGGGTCTGGTACCAGAGCAGAAAGATACAATCCTCCTGCCAGCTCAGGTTCTTCAGGATCTAGTAGAAGTAACGATAGCGAAAATAAACCCAGACCTTCCAGATCGGGAGGCCGTTAATTAAGAACCAAATGAAACTTAAATTTTTATTGACCATTTTGGCCACAGGCGCTTTTGTGCTTGGCGCTCATGCACAATATGCCGGTGATGCTTTGCGATTTTCACAAACCCAAGCCGGTAGCAATGCCCGGTTCAATGCAATTGGAAATGCACAAACCGCCATCGGTGGCGATTTAAGCTCTTTGGGTGCCAATCCCGCCGGTTTGGGTATGTTTACCCGTTCAGACTTTGGCTTTACTCTTGAGTTCAACAATTATAGTAGCAAAGCTGATTTTTTAAATAAATCTACACTGGGTAGTAAAGAAGCGCTCAATTTAAATCAGGCTGCAGCGGTTATTCACATCCCTGCTCTGAGGGCAAAAGGTGCAGACCTGGAAAATGGATGGGTGAGTTTTGATTTTGGGATTGGCTATAACCGTCATGCCGATTTTGGCGCCAACCTGATTTACTCCGGAACCAATCCAACTAATTCAATTGCTGATTATTTTGCACAATTGGCAACTAAAAATTATGGTAATCCAAGCACTTTATCATCCGGTTCATTGGAACGAATGGCATATGACGATTACTTAATTGGTTATAACGATCAGGGCGATTATTATTTCCCAGCAACAGATGTTAATAGCTTACAAACCAAGAGCGACAGTCGACGTGGTGGACAGAGTCAGGTAAATATGGCGGTTGCAGCCAATTACAGCAATAAATTTTATGTGGGATTAAATTTGGGCTTTTCCAGCCTACGCTATTTTTCTGATGCAGTATTTAGTGAACGTGGTTATAATTTAGATGATGAAATTGAAAATAATTATGTCTCCGCATACTCACAAAATCAAGAAACAACAGGGAAAGGATTTAATGCAAAATTAGGCTTCATCTACAAACCTGTTTCTGCTTTTAGAATTGGAGCCAGCCTTGAAACACCTACCTGGTATGAGATCAACGATAGCTACACAGAGGTACTGAGTACAACTTATTCCATTTTAGGGAAAATAAATACCAATATCCCAGAAAACTATAGCTTTGTTTATCGCTTACGTACCCCATTAAAATTGAGCTTGGGTACGGGAATTTTCTTTGGAAACATGGGTTTCATTTCTGCAGATTTAGACATGCTCGACTATTCTACCATTAATTTTAGAGGCATGACTAATTCGGACCTTGGTATTATTACTGACAATAACCAAGATGTGGTCAACAATTTCAAAAAGACTTATAATTACCGAATTGGAGCTGAATTTAAAATTCAGCAAGTCATGTTAAGAGGTGGTTATGGTATTCAGGGGAATCCTTATAAAAACTTATCAGATAGTCAATTCAATACCAAAATCATCAGCGCAGGTCTGGGTTACCGAGTGAAGAATTATTACATGGATTTAAGTTACCAGCAAATCAGCAGTCATTCAGATCTAAAACCCTATGTTTTGGAGGATGGAACAGAACCAATTGCCCAGGTAAAAACAGACAGGAATAACATTTTCATGACTTTTGGGTTGAGGTTTTAACAAATCTTAACACCCAAAAGCGGCAAAAATTACTACTTTTACAGTCCGATAATTTAATAAGCTATGCCTGTAAAAAAGATAATGTTGATGATTTGCCTGCTGATTTCAGGTACAGCAATGGCTTCGAAACTGGATTCGGTGGGTGTAGAAGGATTGGAGGGTAAGCAAATCATCCTTCATAAACTCGATCCGAAAGAAAGTTATTTCTCTTTAGGCAGAAAATACAATGTAAACCCTGCAGCGATCATCGATTTTAACCGAAATAAAGCCTTAAAGATTGGTGATTTAGTTAAGATACCCACTCAAAGACCGTATACTGGAACTGAAAGTAAACCTGCCTCAGAAATTGTTGCGGCTACTGATGAATTTATCACTTACACTGTAAAGCCAAAAGAAACGCTTTACAGTATCGCTAAAAAATTCAATACCACGATCGATGAGATCAAAAGAATAAATAATTTACGTATTAGTTCTTTATCCATCGGGCAAACGCTAAAAATTAAGAACATTGCTGCGCCTCAAACAAATAATGAGTCCTCTACTATAGCCGTTAATACAAACAATCAGCCCCTTGTAGCCTCTGTTGACAGTGCGAACCAAGTAAACAATGCTACAGAACCCATTTCAACGGAAGATAGAAAATTACCTGCAACCCGTTATGGCTTGAGAGAAGTGAGAGAAAAGGGCTTAGCCAGCTGGATTCAGGATGAAAGTTTGGATGAAACTAAGATGCTGGCGCTCCACCCTACTGCTCCGGTTGGAACCATCATCAAACTCACCAACCCAATGACACAAAAGAGCACTTTTGCGAAGGTGGTAGGAAAATTTACTGAGAATGAATCAAATAAAGGTTTGATTATCATCATCACAAAAACCGCTGCCGATCTTATCGGAGCTTTGGATAAACGTTTTCAGGTTAATNTGGTTTANGGCATAGCAGATGAGCAATAAACCCTTCGTAATTGGTATTGCCGGAGGTAGCGGATCGGGCAAAACCTTTTTCCTCAATTGTTTTCTAAATCACTTCAACACGGGTGAAGTTTGTCTGGTTTCTCAAGACGATTACTACATCCCGGTTGGTGAAATGAGTGCCGAAGAAAACAGATTGTACAATTTCGACTTACCATCCACCATTGACGATCGCTTGTTTTTAAAAGACATTCATCAATTATTAAATGGAGAAACCGTTTTTAAAAAGGAATACACTTTCAATAACCCCAATGCTACTCCTAAACTTTTAGAGATCAAATCGGCACCCATCATTATTGTTGAAGGATTATTTATTCTTCATTTTCAGGAAATTGCCTCGCTCTTAGATCTTAAAATTTTTATTGATACAGAGGAAGAGATCGCATTGAAACGCAGACTGAAACGTGATTTGATGGAAAGAGGTTATTCTGAAGATGATATCTTGTACAAATGGTTCAATCACGTGATGCCAGCTTATAACGAATACTTATTACCTTATAAAACTGATTGTCATAAGATCATTTGCAACAATACCCATGTTGCTGAAGATATCATGAAAGTAACCGAGGAGATTTCAGAAGAATTACGTGCTGAAGTTTTGCCAAAGCGCTTGGTCTAGATTTTCATTTCAGGAATTTGACCCTCGATGACGAGTTTACCGGCCGTAGCTTGCTTAATTTCTTCCACACTTACACCCGGAGCCCTTTCCTCTAATTTAAATCCACCTCCTGGCAGTACGGAAAGTACCGCCAACTCAGTCACGATCTTTTTAACACAACGAACACCAGTTAGAGGCAGACTACATTGAGGCAATAATTTACTTTCTCCGGCCTTATTTACATGTTGCATGGCCACAATGATGTTTTTTGCCGAAGCCACCAGATCCATGGCTCCTCCCATTCCTTTCACCATTTTACCGGGGATTTTCCAGTTGGCGATATCGCCGTTCTCAGAAACTTCCATGGCACCTAAAATAGTGAGGTCTACTTTCTGTGCCCTGATCATCCCAAAGCTCATAGCCGAATCGAAGACGGCCGATCCTGGAAGTGTGGTGATGGTTTGCTTTCCAGCATTGATCAGATCCGGATCTTCTTCGCCTTCCAAAGGAAAAGGGCCCATACCCAACAATCCGTTTTCAGATTGTAATACCACATTAAAACCCGCCGGAATATAGTTAGCTACCAGCGTAGGGATCCCAATACCTAAATTAACGTAAGATCCATCTTGTATTTCTTGCGCAATACGTTTTGCGATACCGTTTTTATCTAACATAGGTCTTATTGGGTTCTGACTGTTCTTTGTTCAATTCTTTTCTCGTAGCGCTCTCCTTGAAAGATGCGATGCACATATATTCCTGGCGTATGAATATGATCCGGATTTAAAACACCGGGCTCCACCAATTCTTCTACCTCGGCAATGGTAATTTTACCAGCCATGGCCATAATGGGATTAAAGTTCCTGGAGGTAGAACGGAATATTAAGTTTCCGGCCGTATCGCCTTTCCAGGCTTTAACAATGGCGAAATCGGCATCAAATGCCATCTCCATCAAATAATCCTTTCCGTTAAAATTGCGTATTTCCTTGCCTTCGGCTACTTCGGTACCCACACCGGCTGGTGTAAAAATAGCGGGCATTCCGTATCCTGCAGCCAAACACCTGGTGGCCAGGGTTCCTTGTGGGATCAATTCTACTTCTAACTCTCCACTCAACAACTGACGTTCGAACTCGGCATTTTCACCAACGTAAGAAGAGATCATTTTTTTCACCTGATGCTGGTGCAACATTAATCCGATCCCAAAATCATCTACACCGGCATTGTTGGAAATACAAGTCAGGTTTTTTACTCCTTTTTTAACCAAAGCGTTGATACAGTTCTCAGGAATGCCACAAAGGCCAAAACCACCAAACATGATGGTCATGCCATCTTGTATATCGGCAACTGCTGCCTCAGCATTTTTTACGGTTTTATCAATCATATGAAGACAATATGGATCAAAAATACAAACTCGTTGACCAGTTATAATAAACGGCTTGTCATAAACAATTAAAAATACACATAAGTAATTCCATCACCTCCTCTGTCCGGATGCTCGTCTTCCATACGGGAAACTTGTGAGTATTTTCTGAAATAATCTCTGATCATTTTTCTTAAGATGCCATCCCCTTTTCCATGAATGATTTTTAGGCTGGGATAACCGGAAATGATCGCTTTATCTAATAATTTTTCAATCTCAAACAGTGCTTCTTCAACACGCTTGCCTCTTACGTCTATCTCCGGACTAAACTTGGCACTTTCATTAATAGAAAGGGTATTAGAGCGACGAACTTCTTTAGGAACAGCTGCTTTGTTTACTTTTTGTACCCTGTTTTTCTTAACTACGGAACGTAGATCGCCCATGGCCAAAATTAAATTGTCTTTCGCAATTTCCATAACCTGGGCAATAGTTTCCGAATCATCTAACTTTACCCAGTCCCCAACTACAATTTCCACTGATTCAGCTACTTTGGTGGCTTGCTGAACAATGGAATTTTTCTCCATTTCTACAGCCAGGTTTTTTCTGAGCGCTTGTGTCTTCTCTTTATCAGCCTTGCTTTGTTTGATCTCAGAAATGGTGTTTTCAACTAATTTATTGGCGTTCTTTATGATCTGCTGAGCCTCTATTTTAGCTTCCTTCAGGATGTTTTTCTTTTGCTCGTCTAGATAGTTCTTTAGCTGGGTATTTTCTTCTAACAAAGTCTTTACTTGCTTTTCTTTCTTTTCTAAACTGATCTTTTGGTCTAATAAAGCTTTTTTATCTCTTTCCAGGTCTACCAACAAAGTATCTACTTCTTTTTGCTGGTGCCCAACTTTTTGTTTAGCAGATGTGAGAATAGCAGACGATAAACCTATTTTCTGAGCAATTTCGAAGGCATATGAACTACCCGGTTTTCCCACTTCGAGCATATACATCGGCTTCATTTGCATGTTATCAAACAGCATCGAAGCGTTTTCCATCCCCTCAGTATGGCTGGCAAAATTTTTAAGATTAGAATAATGTGTGGTGATTACTCCTTTGATGTTTTTTTGGTGTAAGCTTTCCAATACCGCCTCGGCAACCGGGCCACCAAACTGCGGATCGGTACCGGTACCAAATTCATCAATTAAGACCAATGTTTTCGCATCTGCTTGTTCCGTAAAATACTTCATTTTAGAAAGGTGGGCACTGTAAGTACTCAAATCACTCTCTATGGACTGGTCGTCACCAATATCAGCAAACACCTTTTTGAAAATGCCGAACCTGGAATGCGGATCAGCAGGAACCAGTAAGCCAGATTGTAGCATGAGCTGCAGGAGGCCAACGGTTTTCATACAAACTGATTTACCACCTGCATTGGGTCCTGAAACTAAAATGACCCGCTTCTTCTCATCTATATCAATATTCAGCGGAACTACGCTTCCTCCTTCTTTCTTCGTAGAAAGTAAGAGAAGCGGATGTCGGGCATTGCGCAAATGGATCTGGCTGTCCTTTACCAATTCGGGCATTTCTGCATCAATTTCTTGGGCAAAAAGCGCTTTGGCCCTCACAAAATCAAGTTTTGATAATAATTTATGATAAGAAATTAACAAAGGCACATAAGGTCGGAACTGATCAGTAAGAGCGATCAAAATTCGGATCACTTCCCTCCTGCGGTCAAATTCCAGATCTCTAATTAAATTGTTAAGCTGAAAAACTTCTTCCGGTTCCATAAAAACCGTTTGACCGGAGGCGGATTCATCATGAATAAATCCTTTTAACTTTCGTTTATTCTCTGCTAAAATCGGAATACAAAGACGTCCTTCCCTTAAAGTCAAACTACCCTCAGCGGTCCAGGCATTTTGTTGAGCATTTTTAAATATCTGATCAATTTTTTTGCGTGCTTCTTGTTCAGCTTTAGCCAAACTGGCGGAAATCTTCTCCAAATCAGTCGAAGCATTTGGTTTAATTTTGCCCTTTGCATCTATAACTTTTTCTATTTGCTGTACGATCTGCTTCTCTACCGGAAGGTGTTCAAATAATGCTTCCAGATTGGGATAAAGCTGAGCCCTGTCATTAAAGTAATTGATCACTGAAAAAACAGAGTTAAGGGAGATATAAATTTGAAATAATTCTTCTTCAGCTAAAAACGTCCCCTCAATTTTAATCTTATCGGCAAATGATTTTAAATCATAAAATTGGTGGAGCTGTAAGGGACTGTCGGAAGTTAAAATGAGTTTAAACTCATGTGTTTGGCGCAAGAATTTGTTGATCTCTTCAAATGAACTCAAAAACCCAATCTTGTCCACCATTTGTTCGCCCATAGGGCTCAGGCAATAAGATTTGATGAAGGTTTTAACTTCGCTCAGACCGAGTTTATCTATAGCATTAGGCGGGTAAATCATCCGACAGCTTATTTTATCCGGTCTACAATGGGTTTGCGGACTTGCTTGAGTTTTTTCTCATATCCGGCATTAATTTGGCTGTACATGCTGTCGAGTAAAACAGGGTTTTCAGCATAATATTTCAAGCTTTTTTCAAACTGTTTCAAATCGGTATGATGTTTTTTTAATACCATTTGGTAATATCCGGATGATACTTTTTGTACACTGTCCAAATCAGAAAGGGTATTTAAATAAGCTTCAGTAAGGTGAATATCTTTGAGCACAGCCTTCATTTCGGCTTCCGATAGAACCCCATCAGGAGCTGGAGCGCTTGAACAGCCAAACAGTAAAATCGAAAGTCCGAAAAGCAGTAATAATCGCTTCATTTCTTAACTTAGCCAAATTAAATGAACAAAAACAAAAGTACTCATAAATGAGCATTGAAGCGAATATCCTCTCTCTCAAAACTGAATTAGATCCATTGAAGGTGAAGCTGGTGGCAGTTTCTAAAACAAAACCGAATGAGGACATCTTGCAAGCTTACCAGGCTGGTCAAAGAATTTTTGGCGAAAACACCGTGCAGGAATTGGTTAAGAAACAAGAGGAGCTTCCAAAAGATATTGAATGGCATTTGGTAGGCCATCTCCAAAGCAATAAAGTAAAATACATTGCTCCTTTTATCAGCTTAATACATGCGGTAGACAGTTTAAAATTATTGGCTGAGATCAACAAACAAGCTCAAAAGAACAATCGAATTATCAATTGTTTGCTGCAAATCCATATTGCCGATGAGGATACCAAGTTTGGTTTAGACTTTGATGAAGCCATTGAACTTTTACGATCAAGTGAATATCAGCAAATGCAGCACATCCGCATTGTAGGACTGATGGGCATTGCCACCAATACTGAAAATCAGAAGAAAGTTTCGGAGGAGTTTTACGAATTAAGAACCCTTTTTAAAGGTTTAAAAGCTTCATTTTTTCAAAATTCTGAGGATTTTACAGAATTATCCATGGGTATGTCATCCGATTATAAATTAGCCATTGAACAAGGCAGCACCATGGTTCGGTTAGGCAGCAATATTTTCGGCGAAAGAAATTACCCTAACAAAACTGGCATATGAGCAAAGTAAATATACGAGTTGCTGTAAAAACAGATTGTGAAAGATTACTGGAGCTAATAAATGAGTTGGCATTGTATGAACGGGCTCCTGAAGAAGTAACGGTAACCCTAGCTGAATTTGAAGAGGCCGGATTTGGCAAAAATCCCGTTTGGAAAGCCTTCGTCGCCGAGCTAGACGGCATCATCCAAGGTTTTGCACTCTATTATATTCGTTACTCAACCTGGAAGGGCTGTCGTTTATATTTGGAAGATTTCCTGGTAACTGAATCTTTAAGAGGCAAAGGAATCGGTAAAATACTTTTTGAAACCATCATCCAGGAAGCAAAGGATTTAGGTTTTAATGGGATGACCTGGCAGGTACTAGATTGGAACGAACCAGCTTTGAACTTCTATCAAAAATACGAGGCTCAAATTGAATCGGGCTGGTTAAACGGTTCACTGAGTAAAGAACAAATCAATAATTTTAAGTAAATGGCCCAGGTATTCAAATTTGGCGGTGCCTCTGTTAAAGACGCTGATGGTGTTAAGAATCTAGTGAAGATTATACAACTTCATCAAGATAAAGAATTACTGATCGTCATTTCTGCCATGGGCAAAACTACCAATGCCCTCGAAAAGTTAAACCAGGCACATATTCAACAATCAGAAAATACTCAATCCCTATTTGCTGAGGTTAAACAGGCACATTACCAAATTATTCAGGAACTCTTCGAAAATCCCAATCACCCTGTTTACCATGAGATTGAAAATACTTTTGTGGAAATCGATTGGATTTTGGAAGAAGAAGCACACCCCGATCCTGATTTTAATTACGATCAGATCGTTTCTGTTGGTGAATTATTATCCACCAAAATTGTAGCTGCGTATTTAAACGAATGCGGCATCAAAACAAAATGGCTTGATGCAAGAAGTTACATACAAACCGATAATACCTACCGTGAAGGAAAAGTGAATTGGGAAAAAACCAAAGAACTGATTCAAGAAAGCATCCCAACTATTTTGAAGGATCAAGTTGCACTAACACAGGGTTTTATTGGGGGTACTTCTGAAAACTTTACTACGACCTTAGGCCGCGAAGGCTCAGACTATTCTGCAGCTATTTTTGCAAATTGCCTACAAGCAGAAAGCGTTACCATTTGGAAAGATGTACCCGGTGTGTTAAACGCAGATCCAAAACTATTTCCGGATACCAAAAAATACGAACAACTCTCCTATGCAGAAGCCATTGAAATGACTTTTTATGGAGCTACTGTTATCCACCCAAAAACCATTAAACCTTTACAAAATGAAGGCATTCCACTCTTGGTAAAACCATTTACCGACCCGAGTGCTGCTGGTACCATTATTTCAGGAAATGCCCTTACTGAAAATCTCACACCGGCCATTATTGTAAAAAAAGAACAGTTACTTGTCTCCATTTCCAGTAAAGATTTTTCATTTATTACCGAAGATCATCTGAGTGAAATATTTTCCGCATTTGCGGCATGTCAAATCAAAATAAACATGATGCAGGTTTCTGCTTTGAGTTTTTCTGTATGCATGGATCAAAATGAAAGGCGCTTTCATCAATTAACTGAGCAATTGGCCACTAACTTCAAAATAAAATACAACGACGGCCTAGAACTCATCACTATTCGTCATTTTACTTCTGAATTAGTGGAAGAACTCAGTAAAAACCGGCGAATTTTTATGGAACAACTCAGTCGGAATACGGCCCAAATTGCTTTACAATAATTTGAATAAGCACATTCTAAATACTGACGTTCAGGAGTATATACAGCAGCACCTGCATCTGGACCCAACGCAATTGGCGCTGAAAAAAAGTCCTTTCAAAGAAGTGAGTAGTCAGGAAATTGCTGAACAATTAGCTGGTAAAAAATCAGCTGAAAAGAAAATACCAGAGTGGCATAAAAATTTTGGAATCCATTTCCCACCCAAATTAGCCCTGGAACAAGCCTCTTCTGCTCAAACAGCCATATTCAAAAGCAATTTGATTGAAGGTAAAAAAATCATTGATCTCAGTGCTGGTATGGGTGTAGACAGCTATTATTTCAGCAAAAAGGCAGATTGGGTTTGGCATGTTGAAAGACAAAAGGAGCTATCTGCCATTGCAGCCCATAATTCGGAAATACTGGGTGCAAAAAACATACATTTTATTGCAGGAGATGGCATTGATTACCTGCAGAACTCCAAAGAAAAATGGGACACCATCTATGTTGATCCCTCCAGACGTGTAGCTGGAAAAAAGTTTTTTAAACTCAGCGATTGCGAACCCGATGTCCCTGCTCTATTAGATTTATTCTTTGAACACGCCGCTTGTGTGATGATCAAAACAGCGCCATTACTCGATATCACTTCTGGTTTAAGCGAGCTTAGAAATGTGAGCGATATTCATGTGGTGAGTGTGAACAACGAGGTGAAAGAGTTGTTATGGATATTGAGAAAAGAAAGCTCAGTTGTTGAACCCAATATCCATTGTGTGAGTTTAACTAGTAAGGGAGAGCAGCACTTTTATTTTAAGATGTCTGGAGAAAAAGCGATGCGTCTGCCCTACTATTCGGATGTTAAAACTTACCTGTATGAACCCGATTCAGCCTGGCTGAAAGCGGCTTGCTTCAAGCTGATCACCCAAAGGTATCAAGTAGATAAATTACATCAACATACGCATCTTTATACTTCAGAGGTTTTAAAAAAAGACTTCCCAGGCCGTATTTTTAAAGTAGAGCAAGTGATTTCTTATAAGGAATTCGCTCAATCAAAAGAAAAAAGACAAGCCAATATCCTGGTCCGGAATTTCCCGATCACTGCACCCGAATTACAAAAGAAACACCAGATCAAAGACGGAGGCGAGCAATACCTGATTTTTTGTAAAGATCGAAACGAAGGCTTGAAGGTCGTCCTTGCCAAACGAATATAATTCCATAAAAAAAGCCTTATTGAACTCAATAAGGCTTTAAAATTATGGTTAAGCTATGCTTTTTAAACCTTCTTAACTTGTACAGCTTGTAATCCCTTACGACCTTCTTCTACTTCGTACTCCACATCATCATTGTCTTTTAGGGTACCATTACCACCCTCAACATCTTTGAAGTGTACAAAAATGTCAGTTCCATCTTCTTGAACAATGAAACCATAACCTTTTTGGGTGTTAAACCATTTAACTTTTCCAGTTTTCATAATATTTCTTTGGCATTAATGACTTGTAATTGGTTTATACTTGGTGTGTTAATTAAGTATTTATCGATACAAATCAGGTAAAAATTAATTATTTAACATGAAGATACACAAAAGGATATGGCTTTTAAAAATAATTTATTTGCTGAAAGTCATATTTAAAATCAGCAATATTTAATTCATGGCTCTTTCAAGGATTTCGAACAAAACTGGAATAGTGAATAAAATCAATTTTCAGTTCAGCTGCAAGTCTTGCAGTTTTAGAACCAATGACGACTACCTCGTCTGTATTTAAGTTATGATCATTAATCATAGATTTTAATGCTGATATATCATCTTCATATTCAGCCGAAAAATAAACTTTAAGATGCTTGGCCAAACTCCTCCATTCCATTTGCCTGATTTTGTTTAGTTGTCCCTCTGGATGACCTTGCACATAGATAAATATTTGTTTACCTTCTTTTACTATATCTTGAAGTAAAACAAACATCGAATCATGAAGCTCGAGTTTTAGGGGCAATTGAGCCGATAGCAACAAACGATCAAAATTCTCCCGATACTTTAAATCGAAGTCAAAAGCTGTCTGAACCCTTTCAAAAACCTGCTCATGACCATGAATTTCGTACACCTTTTTCATCAGCTCCAATAAATCAGTTGCCGGAGGAACCGTTTCCACGTATTCAATGAAGTGGGAAAATAAATAATAAACCTGCAGATAGAAATCACGTTCCGGGTATAAGACCTCATCCAATTCGAAAATAAAGGCCTTTTTATTTGATGCTAATTCTTGATAGCTCAACATGTTCAATCGCAAATCAATAAATGTTCAACTTGATGTTCATCTAACCAGTAAATACCATCATTCCTGAAAAACAAATCACTCATAGAAGGAGCATGGAATACTTGATGGTCATTGGTTTTACTAAGATCAGGAATAGCGATTAAGATTCCGTACTCACTAAATAATGGAACGGCGTTTAATAATGCATTGTGTTCTGCCCTTCTGATGGGATAAAGCGTGCTAATGCCATGAGAAAGACAAATATTCAATAATTGATGTACATAGGAAGCTGAGCTGGGAGAAGGCAATATCAGCAGATTTGTAATTGGAGGCAGGGGTTCGAAATCGCCCAAAATCAGATCCAAATTCGCAGCCTTAGATTTGACACTAAAAGCAGCGGCAGTTGCAGCACCGGTAACCAAAACTCGTGACATGGGAAATTAATTTTGAATCATACCATCTTTCATCAGCAATTTACGATCGGCCATAGCAGCCAATTGTTCATTGTGGGTAACGATGATAAATGTTTGATTGAACTCCTCACGTAATGAGAAAAAGAGTTCGTGTAAAGATTGGGCATTTGCAGAATCGAGGTTCCCAGAGGGCTCATCGGCCAATACAATGGCTGGATCATTGATCAGGGCACGGGCAATGGCCACTCTCTGCTGCTCTCCTCCTGATAAAGCAGCAGGAGGATGATCTTGACGATCTTCCAAATTAAGCCGTTGAAGTAAGCTGATGGCACGTGCTTCAGTTTCAGACTTCGATTTTCCAGCGATAAAAGCAGGCATGCATATATTCTCTAATGCTGTAAATTCAGGTAGCAAATGATGGAACTGAAATACGAAGCCAATCTCTTGGTTCCTGAAAATGTTTAGTTCTGAGGTAGACATGCGGTGAACTGCCTGATCATGGAGGTAGATTTCTCCTCGGTCAGGTCGATCCAAGGTACCTAAAATTTGGAGGAGCGTACTTTTACCAGCACCAGAAGCCCCAACAATTGCCACAATTTCGCCTTGTTGTACTGATAAATCTACCCCCTTTAAAATGGATAAATCACCATAAGATTTATAGATTCCCTTTGCAGTAAGCATCAGTGCAAGATATTAATTTAAATCATCAAAATTATGCCAGAATAAGGGGCATTTTATTTTAAAAATCTAATCGAATTGTTAGTTTTGGGGCAAATTTAAACCAAATGAATATACACGAGTATCAGGGTAAAGAAATTTTAAAATCTTTTGGCGTTCGAGTTCAAGAAGGCATTGTTGCCGAAACTGCAGAACAAGCCGTTGAAGCCGCCAAAAAAATGAAGACCGATTACAATTCAGACTGGGTAGTGGTGAAAGCACAGATCCATGCCGGAGGCCGCGGTAAAGGCGGTGGCGTGAAGTTGGCCAAGAACCTCGATGAAGTAAAAGAGAAAGCAGGTCAAATCATCGGCATGCAATTAATTACTCCTCAAACTGGTCCAGAAGGTAAAAAGGTAAATAAGGTATTAATTGCCCAAGACGTGTATTATCCCGGTGAATCGGAGACTAAAGAGTTTTACATGAGCGTATTGTTGGACCGTGCCAAAGGCCGTAACATCATCATGTACTCTACCGAGGGTGGTATGGACATTGAAGAAGTGGCTGAACATACGCCTCATTTGATTTTTAAAGAAGAAATTGATCCTAAAGTAGGTTTACAAGGCTTCCAATGCCGTAAAATTGCTTTCAATTTAGGTTTAAGCGGTGATGCATTTAAAGACATGACCCAATTTGTAGCTGCGCTTTACAAAGCATACGATTCTACAGATTCATCTATGTTTGAGATCAACCCGGTTTTGAAGACATCTGATAATAAAATTTTAGCGGTAGATGCCAAAGTAAATTTGGACGATAACGCTTTATACCGTCATCCGGATTACGCGGCTATGCGTGATGAGTCGGAAGAAGATCCTACCGAAGTAGAAGCAGGTAAATCTAACCTCAACTACGTAAAACTTGACGGGAACGTGGGTTGTATGGTTAACGGCGCCGGACTGGCCATGGCCACCATGGACATCATTAAGCTTGCCGGTGGCGAGCCAGCTAACTTCCTCGATGTAGGCGGAACTGCCAATGCAGAAACGGTAAAAGCTGGCTTCAACATCATTCTAAAGGATCCAAACGTAAAAGCCATTCTCATCAATATTTTCGGTGGTATTGTGCGTTGCGACCGTGTTGCTCAGGGGGTTATTGATGCTTATAAAGAGATCGGTAACATTCCAGTGCCCATCATTGTACGCCTGCAAGGAACCAATGCTGCTGAAGCCAAAAAACTCATCGACGAGTCCGGCTTACAGGTGTATTCAGCTATTCAATTAAAAGAAGCGGCTGATCTGGTGACTAAAGTATTGGGCTCTTAAATTATAAAATGAATATTTAAAAAGCCCTTTCAGAACTGGAGGGGCTTTTTTATAATACATTGGTTCAACAAAAAAGCCTCTCCGATTGGAAAGGCTTTTCTTTTATATTGATAGCAGTTTATTTAACTGCATCAATCACTGCTTTAAAAGCTTCTGGATTGTTCATGGCTAAATCAGCCAGAACTTTACGGTTTAAACCGATTTGTTTGTCGGCCAATTTACCAATCAGCTGAGAGTATGAAATACCGTGCTGACGGGCACCTGCGTTGATACGCTGAATCCATAATGCTCTGAATTCTCTTTTCTTGGTTTTACGGTCGCGGTAAGCGTATTGCAAACCTTTTTCTACTGTGTTTTTAGCAATGGTGTAGACCTTGCTGCGTGATCCCCAATAGCCTTTGGCTAATTTTAAGATCTTTTTTCTTCTTCTTCTTGAAGCTACTGCGTTAACCGAACGTGGCATAGTGTTGTGTTTTTTGGTAAGCGGTGTTCTGTTTTAGAATCTTGTAAACCGAGTACCTGGTTAAAAAATTAATTAATTATTTGCCGATACAAAGCATACGTTTAACGTTGCCCATATCTGCGTCAGAAACCATACTGGTCTGACCTAAAGCACGCTTACGCTTGTTGCTCATCTTGGTTAAGATGTGGCTTTTGTAAGCATTCTTTCTTGCGATTTTACCTGTTCCAGTAAGCGAAAAACGCTTTTTAGCACTGGAATTGGTTTTCATTTTTGGCATAACCTGTTTTTATTAATTGTTTGTAGTAAATTCTTATTTCTTGCCTGCTTTCGGAGCAACGGTTAAAAACATCCGTTTTCCTTCCAATTTAGGCAATTGTTCTACTTTTCCGCATTCTTCAAGGGCTTGAGCAAATTTCAATAAAAGGATCTCTCCTTTTTCTTTGTACACAATAGCTCTTCCTTTAAAATGTACGTAAGCCCTTACCTTCTCACCATTTTCTAAGAAACTGATGGCATGCTTGAGCTTAAACTGGAAATCGTGATCGCTGGTGTTCGGCCCGAAACGGATCTCTTTGATCACCGTTTGCTTGGCNTTNGCCTTGATTTCCTTCATTTTCTTTTTCTGCTCGTAAAGGAATTTGTTGTAATCAACAACTTTACAAACAGGCGGAACTGCATTGGGAGAAATCTCCACTAAATCCAACTCCTGCTCATCAGCAATGGCTAAAGCATCTTTCAACGCATACACCCCTTGCTCAACATTGTCGCCTACTAAACGAACTTCGGCGGCTCTGATGAACTCGTTGATGTTGTGTTCTGCTTCTTTCTTTTTAAACGGAGGGCGGGGCCCTCTGTTAAAACCTGGTCTACCTAATGCCAATGGTATTTATTAAATTTTTATTTCGTTAATTAACTGTTGTTCAAATTCTTGCAAGGTCATACTGCCCAAATCTCCTTCACCATGCTTACGTACCGACACTTGCTCATCTCCCATTTCTTTCTCTCCGATAATCAACATGTAAGGGATTTTCTTGATTTCGGCATCGCGAATTTTGCGTCCGATCTTCTCATCTCTCAAGTCGATTAGCCCGCGAATATCGGAATTATTTAGGTTTTCTAAAACTTTTTTCGCATAATCTTCATATTTCTCCGAGATAGGAAGTACGATGAATTGTTCGGGTGTAAGCCACAGCGGGAAGTTGCCTGCACAGTGCTCAATCANTACCGCAACNAANCGTTCCANGGATCCGAAGGGNGCACGGTGAATCATCACCGGACGNTGCTTNGCATTGTCACTACCCGTATACTCCAGTTCGAAGCGTTCTGGCAAGTTATAATCTACCTGAATGGTACCCAGTTGCCATTTACGACCCAGGGCATCACGCACCATAAAATCGAGCTTAGGACCGTAGAAAGCAGCTTCACCGTATTCGATAACGGTTGGAAGGCCTTTTTCTTCAGCGGCTTCGATAATGGCTTTCTCGGCCAAATCCCAATTGGCATCAGAGCCAATGTATTTGGTTTTATTATTCGGGTCGCGAAGCGATACCTGCGCAGTGTAGTTCTGGAAATCCAGTGCACCCAGCACGTACAATACCAAATCGATCACTTTCTTAAATTCTTCCTTCACCTGATCAGGACGGCAGAATAAGTGCGCATCATCTTGCGTAAAACCACGAACTCTGGTCAAACCATGTAATTCGCCACTCTGCTCGTAGCGGTAAACCGTCCCAAACTCGGCAAAACGCACCGGCAGGTCTTTGTAAGAACGCGGTTTGGTTTTATACAATTCGCAGTGGTGCGGACAATTCATCGGTTTTAAGAAGAACTCCTCTCCTTCCTGTGGCGTTTTGATCGGCTGGAAAGAATCAGCACCGTATTTATCGTAATGACCTGAAGTGACGTACAAGTTTTTATGCCCGATGTGGGGGGTAACCACTTGTTCGTATCCCATTTTTTGCTGGGCCTTTTGCAAGAAATTAACCAAACGCTCACGCAGAGCGGCGCCTTTAGGCAGCCACATCGGCAGCCCCATCCCTACTTTTTCGGAGAAAGTAAATAATTCTAATTCTTTCCCCAGCTTGCGATGATCGCGTTTTTTGGCTTCCTCTACCATTTGCAGGTATTCGGTCAATTCGCTTTGTTTAGGGAAAGTAACGCCGTAGATACGGGTGAGCTGCTTGCGGTTTTCGTCGCCACGCCAGTACGCACCGGCCACGTTCATCAGCTTTA
>JGI25921J50272_10000075_pt1 | contig 29343 bp, 16 predicted proteins | sample LauGreSu1BDMLBSD_2_FD_50272 | JGI IMG/M metagenome (IMG submission 50272) | reverse complement strand
AGTTGGTCACATTAATATGTTTTTAGGACATAGTGATACGGGTAAAACAACAGCATTGGTAAAAGCGGCGGTCGATGCACAAAAGAAGGGTATTCTACCTGTGTTTATCATTACCGAACAAAAATGGAATTGGGATCACGCAGTCCTAATGGGTTTTAATAAGGAAGATGATTTCTACCTTTTCAATAGTGATTTTGAATATATTGAACAAATTACTGAGTTTATTAATGACGTATTAGACGCTCAAGAAAAAGGTGAAATACCACATGATATATTATTTCTATGGGATTCTGTTGGTTCAGTACCTTGTAAGATGACCTTTGAAGGAAAAGGGGGTAAACAACACAATGCGTCGGTTCTTTCTGATAAAATAGGTATGGGTATTAACCAACGTATTTCAGGTTCAAGAAGAACAGATAAACCCTACACAAACTCACTTATTATTGTTAACCAACCTTGGGTAGAATTACCTGACAATGCATATGGTCAACCAAAAATTAAGGCAAAAGGAGGAGAAGCGATTTGGTTAAACTCAACTTTAGTATTCTTATTTGGTAACCAAAAAGGAGCGGGTACNACTAAAATCAAAATCACAAGAAATAAACGTGATGTAAACTTCGCAAGTAGAACTAAAATTTCTATTATGAAGAACCACGTTAATGGTATTGGTTTTGCTGATGGTAAGATTATGGTAACTCCACATGGTTTTATGAAGGCGAAAGAACCCTCGGAGGAGAAATTATCTATCCAAGAGTATGCAAAAGAAAATTTAGAATATATCAGTAAGTTGTTCGGAGAAAAAGTTACTGATGTTAGTGAACTAGGATTCAAATCAGAAATCTCGTCAGATGATGACGAATAAATTATACTAAATGTCGGTTTTACTCGTTGATGGAGACAATTTACTTACGATTGGTTTTTATGGTCTCAAAAACCATTTCTACAAGGGAAAACATATTGGAGCAATATACCATTTTGTTAATACTCTTAGGAGATCATTTGAGACGTATCATTTAGATAAAATCGTAGTATTTTGGGATGGNGAAAATGGTTCANACTCAAGAAGGAAATATTACTCTCAATACAAAGAGAATAGAAAATCCAGACTAAGAAGTGATGAAGAAATAAATTCTTACCAATATCAAAAGCAGCGAGTAAAACAGTATTTAGAGGAAATTTTTGTTAGACAAGGTGAATTTGAATTTTGTGAGGCGGATGATTGTATTGCGTTTTACACACAAAATTCACCAAATGAAAATAAAATAATTTATTCTGGAGACGGAGATTTAACTCAGTTGGTTTCTGAACGAACTCAAATTTACAATCCCTCACATCAAAAAATATACAAAAAAAACGACACCATAGTTTACAATCATGAAGAAATTCTAATTGAAAATGTGACTTTGGTTAAGATGTTATGTGGTGACCCATCAGATAATATTGCCGGAATTAAGAATATGGGAATTAAAAGATTAATTACTCTTTTCCCTGAAATTAAAAATTTACCATTAACTCTCGAAGATATTAGAAATAAAACTAATATTCTTTTTGAGGAAGATAAGAATAATTGGTTAATCAAAAATCTTTTAACTGGCGTTACAAAACATGGTGTATTTGGTGAGGAGTTTTATGAGGTAAATAAAAAGATAGTTAGTTTGGATGAACCGTTTTTAACGGATGAAGCTAAAGAGTTTATTGATTTACTAATCAATGAGTCATTAGACCAAGAAGGTAGGTCATATAAAAATGTAATGAGAATGATGAGGGATGACGGAATATTTAATCTATTACCAAAATCAGATGACGGTTTTGTTGAATTCCTAAACCCCTTCTTAAGATTAACAAGAAAAGAAAAAAATAAAAAAAAAGTAATTAAAATTAAAAACTATGACTAATCAACAAGAAATCACAAAATTCGAATTTTTGTTAACGTTAGACGGAAATATCGTTTGCCAAAGATTTTTTAACGTTAAAAACCACATCCCTCAATCAAGAAGATCGATGGATTTACATTATTACATAAAAGAAATTTCAGAAGAAATTAGTGAAGATTTGAAAATAAAAACATCCGATTATCTATGTGAAAATCAAAATTATTTCTTGAATTTGGAGAGTGTGGAAGATGGTGAAGAAGATAAAAAAGAGGACTTTTTAATTGAAATTAAGTTGAATGATGATGTATTTATTTCAAGAATATTTCCAGCGAATTACTACCACCCAAAGGTTAGGTATACGGTGGATATTCGTCCAAAATTGAAGAGAATTTTGTCAGAATTAACTGACATATTGTCTACAAAAAATTTAGAAACAAAATATTTGAACTATCAACTTTAAAAAATAAATAAATAAACATGTCTGAAGAGAAAAATTTTGGGTACTTAGGTCACACCTTTCAACAACAACTAATTAAATCTATTATAGAAGATAAGAAATTTGGTGATGTTATTATTGACGTGTTAGAGAGCAAATATTTTGATAACAATTCGTTTAAGTTTATTATGGAGAACATTAAAGAACTCCATAAATTATACAATAAGGTTCCAAATTATGAGACTGTTGCACAAAAAATAATGTCGGAAGGTGGTAATAAAGACTCAAATCGACCACATATTGACACATTAGAAGCGATTAAAAGTTTGGAAAAAAATGATGAGTTTGTTAAAGACAAATCATTAAATTTCTGTAGACAACAAAACCTTAAAAAAGAATTAAAGGTAATTCAAACGATTATTGATAATGGTGAATTTGAATCTTATAATAAGATTGAAGAAAAGATTCAAAAGGCGTTACAGGTTGGTATTATAAATGACACCGTAGTTGATGTATTCCACAATATCGATGATGCACTTGAGAAAGATTACAGATTACCAATTAGAACAGGTATTGTCGGTTTGGACAATGTTTTAAAAGGTGGTTTAGGTAGAGGTGAATTAGGAGTTATATTAGCACCAACTGGTACAGGTAAGACTACCTTAATAACCAAATTTGCCAATACTGCGTATAATGATGGATTTAATGTTCTTCAAATATTTTTCGAAGATAATGAAGGTCAAATTAAAAGAAAACATTATACAATTTGGTCAGGAGTTGCTCCCGATGAACAACCTGAGTTTAAAGAAGAAGTTTTATCAGCCGTTAGGGAACAACAAGAAAGATCCACGGGTTCATTAAAACTATCAAAGTTACCAAGTGATAATATTACTATTTCTGAAATTAAATCTAAGATTAGAAAAATGATTTCAGAAGGTTTTAAACCGGACTTGGTACTAATTGACTATGTTGATTGTATTTCACCTGAAAGAAGTGTAAATGGTGAAGAATGGAAAGGAGAAGGTTCAATCATGAGAAGTTTAGAGGCGATGACATCAGAATTTGATATTGCCATTTGGACTGCAACACAGGGTAATAGAGAATCAATTTCATCTGAGGTTGTAACTGGTGACCAAATGGGTGGTTCAATTAAGAAAGCACAAATTGCACATATTATTCTTTCAATTGGTAAAACACTTGAACAAAAAGAAAACAATTTAGCGACACTAACCTTATTGAAATCTCGTGTTGGTAAAGATGGTATAATTTGGCAAAATTGTAAATTTGATAATCAATTCTTAGTTATTGATACGGAATCACAAAATACCTTATTAGGTCACGAACATCAACAAGAAGAAAAGAGAGCGAATAGAGCTGCGGAAGTATTTAAAAAATCACAAGAAAGAAAAACAAGAGTATAAATTATATTGATATGAGTAAATTATTTACAGAAAGAATTCCGTTTAAACCATTTGAATATCCTGAATATTATAATGAAGGTTGGTTAAAACAAATGCAGGCGTTTTGGTTACATACTGAAATACCAATGCAGGGTGACGTTAAAGATTGGAACGAAAATTTGAATGAATCGGAAAAACATTTAGTGGGTAATATTCTTTTAGGATTTGCCCAAACTGAATGTGCTGTTAGTGATTACTGGACTGGTATGGTTACTAAGTGGTTTCCTAAACATGAAATCAGACAAATGGCAATGGCGTTTGGGTCTCAGGAAACTATCCACTCAGTTGCATATTCATATCTAAATGAAACATTGGGTTTAGAGGATTTTGAAGGTTTCTTACATGACGAAACAATGAAAGAACGTTTTGAATTACTTACTAATACTACTGCAGATTGGACACCTGAAGATTTAAAGAACAATCATAAAGCGAGAATTGAAGTAGGTAGAAGTTTAGCGATATTTTCCGCTTTCGCAGAAGGTGTTGCGTTATATTCTTCATTCGCAGTTCTTTATAGTTTTCAAATGAGAAACCTACTCAAGGGTATTGGACAACAAATGAAATGGAGCGTAAGAGATGAGTCCCTACATTCTAAAATGGGTTGTCAATTATTCCGTCATATGTGTGCGGAATATCCTGAATTGTTAGAGGAGTCAAAAGAAGATATTTTCAGGGCTGCCGAAATGATTAGAGATTTAGAACACAAATTCATTGATAAGATTTTTGAAATGGGTGACCTTGAAAACTTAAAAGCATCAGACCTTAAGGAGTTCATATCTAAAAGAGTTAACGAAAAATTAGCTGAACTTGGGTATGAAGGAAATTTCAAATTCAATGAAAAGAAGGCATCCGAATTAGATTGGTTTTACCATTTAACTGGAGGTGTAACCCACACAGACTTTTTCGCAATCAGACCAACTGATTATAGTAAGGCGGGAGAAGGTGAGAATTGGGATGATTTATTTTAATTAAAAAAATTTTATAGTAATATGAAGAACTACGGAGAAGAACTCGGTTGGGAGTTGGATGTCGACTTTCCAAACTGGGGGAACACAGAAATTTATGTAAAAACAATATCTAAAGGATATCTATTACCTGGCGAAAAACCAAAAGATGCCTATTGGAGAGTTGCAACAACTGTTGCAAAGAGATTAGGTAAACCACATATGGCTACTAAGTTCTTTGATTACATTTGGAAAGGTTGGTTATGTTTGGCTACACCAGTATTATCAAACACAGGAACAGATAGAGGATTACCAATTTCTTGTTTTGGTATTGATGTTGGTGACAGTATTTTTGAAATCGGTAACAAAAATTTAGAATTGATGTTACTTGCAAAACATGGTGGAGGTGTTGGTATCGGTATTAATATGATTAGACCAGCAGGTGCGAAAATCACAAACAACGGAACATCTGATGGTGTAATTCCATTTATTAAAATTTACGACTCAACCATTCTAGCAACAAATCAAGGTTCGGTAAGAAGGGGTGCAGCATCTGTTAATATTAAGATTGATCATAAAGATTTTGAAGACTTTTTAGAAATTAGAGAACCAAAAGGTGATGTTAATAGGCAGTCATTAAATCTACATCAGTGTGTAGTGGTTAGTGATAAGTTTATGAAAAAGTTAGAAGAGGGTGACTCTGATGCACGTAGAAAATGGGGTAAACTTCTTCAAAAGAGAAAAGCAACAGGTGAACCATATATTATGTACAAGGGTAATGTTAATAAACAAAATCCTGAAATGTATAAAAAGAATGGATTGAAAGTTCACATGACAAATATCTGTTCTGAAATTGTTTTACACACAGACGAATCACATTCATTTGTATGTTGTTTATCTTCTCTAAATGTTGCAAAATATGATGAGTGGAAAGATACAGACTTAGTTTACACATCAACTATTTTCTTAGATGGGGTATTAGAAGAATTTATTCAAAGAGCAAAAAATTTAAGAGGATTTGATAACGCAGTACGTTCCGCTGAAAAAGGTCGAGCACTTGGTTTAGGTGTGTTAGGTTGGCATACATATCTACAACAAAAGGGTGTACCATTTGAAGGTCTAACAGCTCAATTTGAAACTCGTAAGATTTTCTCTCAAATTAAAATTGAATCTGAAAGAGCAAGTAGAGATTTAGCGAAAGAATTAGGTGAACCATTATGGTGTAAAGAAAGTGGTTTTAGAAATACACACTTAAGAGCAGTTGCACCAACAGTATCAAATTCTAAATTGAGTGGTAATGTAAGTAGTGGTATCGAACCTTGGGCNGCTAACGTATTCACTGAACAAACATCTAAAGGTACATTCATTCGTAAAAATCCTGAATTAGAAAGAGTACTACGTAAATTAGGTAAAAATACTAAAGAAGTTTGGGATCAAATTTTATCTGACGGTGGTTCAGTACAAGGATTAGATTTCTTAGACGAGTGGTGTTTCTTGGATAGTAAGGTTATTGGATGTGAAGAGGTTAAAGAAGAAGATAAGTATAAAACATCGAGTGTTAAGGAGGTATTCAAAACATTTAAAGAAATTAATCAATTAGATTTAGTTAGACAAGCGGGAGTTAGACAACAGTATATCGACCAAGCGGTTTCATTAAATTTAGCGTTTCCCGCAATTGCTGACCCTAAGTGGATTAATCAAGTTCATATGGAGGCGTGGAAACAAGGTGTTAAAACTTTATATTACATGAGAACTGAATCGGTACTTAGAGGTGATATTGCGGCACAAGCAATGAATCCTGATTGTGTATCATGTGATGGATAAAATGAAATTTTATTCAAAATACAATATTAAAACCCAACTCCGGTTGGGTTTTTTATTTATTACCATTTTATAATACTTTATATTTATTGGTATGGCAGTAACCTACGGTATAGACTATCCATTTAGAGACAGTAGTAAGGGTGATTTTTTGAAAATGACAGAAACACCTGAGAGAGAAGTTAGATCGAATCTTATTCACCTTTTGTTGACAAAAAGGGGAACTAGATATTATTTACCTGACTTTGGAACAAGAATTTACGAATACATTTTTGATCAAAATGATGTAGTTACATTTAATTTAATTGAAGAAGAAATTAGAGATTCGGTTAGAAAATTCATTCCAAATTTAGATATTAATTCAATTAGAATTGATTCGGCTGAAAATGAAACTGAAGAAGAGAGAACGTTTACACAAGATGAGGATGAAAGATTATTTAGAGTTTCTGATGCATCAAGTAAACCATATACAGCAAAAGTAAGAATAGATTACACAGTCAATAACGGAGCATTTTCATCTTCGGACTTTATAATTATCAATATATAATATGTCAAAGAAAATATCATACGCAACAAGAGATTTTGCAGGATTAAGAGAGGAGTTAGTTAATTTAACTAAACAGTATTATCCTGATTTAGTAAAAAACACAAATGACGCATCCATTTTTTCTGTACTATTGGATTTAAATGCTGCTGTTACTGATAACCTACATTTTCATATTGATAGAGTTTGGCAAGAAACAATTTTAGATTTTGCACAACAAAGACAATCTTTATTTCACATAGCAAAAACATATGGATTAAGAATACCAGGTAATAGACCCTCAGTTGCATTATGTGATTTTTCAATTAACGTACCTGTGAGTGGTGATAAAGAAAAAACCGAATATCTTGGTTTGTTAAGAGCGGGAGCGCAGATTTCAGGAGGGGGTCAAATTTTTGAAACAATTGAAGATGTCGATTTTTCCAATCCATTTAATAGTAAAGGTGAACCAAACAGGTTAAAAATTCCGAATTTTGATGGTAATAATAGACTAATATCATATACAATTACTAAAAGAGAGGCGGTTGTAAATGGAGTTACAAGAGTTTTCAGGAAAGTAATTACAGATGCTGACCAAAAACCATTTACGAAAATTTATTTACCAGAACAAAATGTATTGGGTATAACCTCTGTGATTCATAAAGACGGTACAACCTTTGGAGCAAACCCAACTCTTTCTGAATTCAGTTCACCAAGTAATAAATGGTATGAAGTAAAGGCGTTAATGCAGGATAAAGTTTTTATACCCGATTCAACAAAAGTTTCTGATAGAGAAAATTTTAAACCTGGAACATATATAAGTGTTAATAATAAGTTTATAACTGAATATACCCCTGAAGGATATTTTTATTTAACATTTGGTTCCGGAACGGTAAATCCGTTAGATAATTTAGACAATTATGTAACTGGTGATTTAAAAGTTAATTTAGCCACATACTTAAATAATTTATCACTTGGAGCAATACCTAAATCAAACACGACCTTATTCATAAAATATAGAGTTGGTGGAGGTAGAGACAGTAATTTAGGTATTAATGTTATAACAAATATTGATAATGTTGATTTTGTGGTTAATGGACCTGTATCAACAGTTAATACACAGGTAATTCAATCATTAAGAGTAACTAATGTAACACCAGCAATCGGTGGTGCTGACCAACCTACAATAGAAGAAATTAGAAACATGGTTTCATATAATTTCGCGGCACAAAATAGGGCAGTAACACTAAATGATTATAAATCATTAATTGAGAATATGCCATCAACATTTGGAGCACCTGCAAAGGTTAATGTTATGGAAGAAGACAATAAAGTTAAGATAAAACTTATCTCTTTTGATGAAAGAGGTAATTTAACTAATGTCGTATCTAATACACTTAAAAATAATATCATAGATTATCTTTCAGAATATAGAATGATAAATGATTATTTAGAAATTGAAAGTGGTGAAGTTATCGATTTAAGTGTCCAGGTTGATATTTTAGGAGATAAAAATGAAACTGAAACTGAAATTGTTAGAACTGTAATTGAAAAAGTAATTGAATATTTCTCAATAGACAAAAGAAAAATGGGTGACCCATTATTTGTTGGTGAGTTGTTCAAAGAAATTGGTACAGTTGCTGGTGTTGTAAGTGTTGTTGATATTAGAGTATACGGTAAAGTTGGTGGAGAATATTCAACCAATGAAGTATCGGTGGGTTATGTTGATCCTTTAACAAAAGAAATATCACAATCAGACATGACTATTTTTATGAAATCTAATCAAATTCCACAAATTAGATTCCCTAATAAAGATATTAAAATAAGGGTAAAACCTTTGGTTTCGACTACATTCTAATTTCAAATTTTCTTATATTAAAAATAGAAAATCTTATTGTTTCTATTTATTATAAGAATGATACAAAGACATAGAATATCTACAAATATTGGTAAAGATCAAGTAATCAAAGTTGAATTAAAACAAGATTATGATTTACTTGAAATATTATCTTTAAGATTTACACAAAAAGAAATCTACACATCATTGTGTGCCGATTATGGTGTTGTTTGTGGTAGAATTTCAGTAAACAATGGATTAGGGGTCCCAAACGCTAAAGTATCTATTTTTATACCACTTACCGAAGAGGATGAAAACGACCCGATAATTTCAAAATTATATCCATATAAATCAAGTGTTTCGGATACAAATGAAAACGGATATAGATATAATTTATTACCATCAAGAAAACAACACGGAGGACACGAACCTACAGGAACATTTTTTGACCAATCTGAAGTCTTAAATAGAGAAGAAATTTTGGAGGTGTATGAAAAATATTACAAATACACCGTAAAAACTAATAATTCTGGTGATTTTATGATTTGGGGTGTACCTGTGGGTACTCAAACATTACATGTTGATGTTGATTTATCTGATATAGGTTGTTTTTCTTTAAGACCCTACGACTTTAAAAAACAAGGATTAGGTGATGATTCTTTTAAAAATTCATACTCATTCAAATCATCTTCAGACTTATCAACGCTACCACAAATTGTTACATTTGATAAAACAATTGATGTGTATCCTTTTTGGGGTAATGAAGATTTATGTGAAATAGGTTTAACAAGAACGGATTTTGACTTATCAGACAGAGGAGTTAAAATCGAACCAAAGGCGTTTTTGATTGGAGGAACGTATACTGATACAGGAAAAAATTCAATTGATAAGAATTGTCAACCCAGACGTAAAATGGGTAGAAAGTGTGATTTAATCACTAAAAAAGGAAAAATAGAGTCAATTAGATTCACTAATCAAAAAGATTCAAACGGTAGACCTATTTTAGAAAAATATGAAATAGATCACGACATTTCTGATGATGGTGCGTTTGTGAGAGAGTTACCAATGAACATGGAATATCTATACACAAATGAATTTGGTGAAAATGAAATAACAAATGACCCCAATAAAGGAGTCCCAACTGCAGCTTGTTATCGATTTAAATTTTCATTGGATGATGCTGGAAATGCAAGAATAAGAAAAAGTGCATCTTATTTAGTACCAAATATTAGAGAGTATATTGGACAAGAAGAACAGTCCTACGCATTTTCAACATCATGGAAAGAATACCCAACCGAAGCGGTTACAAATGATTCAACAAAGGGAATTTTATATAATACATTAGGACAATTTTATCCAAGAGATTATTTCTACAGAGTAACATATAATAAAGTTTATACTGTTTCATCGTTTCAGAGTATGTATTATAAAAATTCAGACTTTAGAAACGATAGATACATTGGTTTAAAAGAATTGGTACCAACCGAGGAAGAAGATTGTTCAGAAAATGTTACACCACCAGTAAATTATGGTACTAAAAACTTCACATTTCAACTTCTAATTGCTGATATATTATTATTATTTGAACATATTATTAATCTTATTTCTATAATAACAATTAATACTGTTACAAGATTTTTATTTGCGTTAGGAAGAAGAACAGATGTTTGGCCAGTTAGAAAGGTTGGTAGAGAAATTAAAAGAATTGCATATAATATACAAGAAGATAATCAACGAGAATTATACTTAATTAGTTATCCTGAATGTGAAGCTTGTAATGTTGATTCATCTGGTAATGAATTAGAATTTGGTGAAGAACCACAAGAAGGTGAGTCAAATATTACATATTGTTCGGTTGGAAGTATTTCATTATTTTTTCCAATAATTGGTTCTAATTCTAACCCGAGTACACCAACATACTTACCAACTACAACATGTACACCTCCACCAGTTTTAATTGATGGGGCAACTATAGAAGATCAAAATACATTTTTTGTTGCAAATCAATATGAATACTTTTTACAAAGTACAGATACATTAGAATATATTAATTTGGTTGACGGAGTTATATACTTTCAAATTGATAGTACAGACCCCACACAATTACAATTAGTTGATAATACTGGTCAATATTTTGGTAATTATAATTTTGATATTTTATATTATGTGGCGTCTTCAGGAAATACCATTCAAATAGAAGGGGGTTGTGAATTATTTGATACTCCGTATGATGAATCATTAACCACATATTATAACGTATTATCTGGAACAACAATAGTAAAAGTCGCACCATCAGCATATACTACAGGTATGAATGTTGTTTCAACAAATATATCAAATCAAGATGGTACTGCTTCTAATTTCAATACAACGAGAAGTGATAGTGGTAGTGATATTACAGACACAATGTTTTTTTATGGTGATAAAACTAATGGTAATGATATCTATCAATTAGTTGATTCTTTTGAAGGTGACCCCCACATTAAAAAAACAACAAGTGGTCAGTCTGAATTTAAAAATGGAATTTTTGTTATTGTTCCGGCTTCACAAACGAATCAACAATTATTTAAAATATTAAAAGAATATAGAAGAAGAAAACGAGTTACAAAATTATTTTGTGGCGGAATTGTTAATTATTCTTTTATCGACAACTGGTTATCTGGTTCGTTGTATTTTTTCCAATTCAAGGGTAAAAGAGGAAAATATTGTTCAGATGTTGTTAGATATTCAACCACTCAGGGAATATTCTATTATAGGTCTAGTCTATTCAATAATAACACTTGGGGACTTTCTTCGTGGCAGGGAGGTACAAAACCAACAAGATACTTGGGTAGACCAACTACTATGGTGGATTTGGGTCCGAGAGATGAATTTATAAAAGAAATTTGTTTAGATCCGTCATTAGACCCAAACTGTTCGGTTACTAGGTCAATTGGTGCGACATCATTTCAAAGTTTTGGTGAATTACTTGGATTGGCAATAAATTATAGATTAGATGTTAGTAATAGTGATTTTAGTATTAATGGATTTTTTGATAATACCGGATTCGGTTTAACTAATCAAAAAGTTTTTGATGGAGACATTACCCAATTAATTTCAATTAATAATGAAGCGGGTATTGAAGAATTCGATTTACAAAATGCGAAATATTTGGGTTACTCTTATCAATTCTTAGACCCCGATGACCCCCAAACAAAAAATGTGTTTCATAATGGAACGACATATGGTCCTTTACCTGTAACTCTTTATTTGGATGAAGATGGAGAAAGAGTTAGGTCATGTCTTAATGAACCAGGTAGATTAACAGAATCATCACAAGTTGTACCATTTTTCTTATGGGATAAAAAAGATACAGGGTTTGGAGCATATAATGATTTAACACACGATAATCAGTCTTGGTATTATACGAATCCACAAGCACAACCATTACAAGGTATGACATTTGGTTATGCATACACATCATCACCAAATGATACGTCAGACCAATATTTGTTATTACCAATGACTTATACGTTTAGTGGTTTGACAATTAATACAGATAATGCGACCGACGATTTAATTTTTGATTCAATCTTACCTAGTGGTTCAACACATACCATACATAACTCAGAATACCCCGGATTTACTGTTTTGGTTAGTTCTAATAGTAATGTGATAAATCCAACTTCAGGAACATTATATACCAGAGTTGGACCCGTATCAGGAAATACAACATATCAAGGTATCACAATTACAAATGGTTGGCATTCCCGACCTTGGGATTTTACGGATGATTTTATAATAAGACCTACAATGGATTATTACACAAGTAGATATCAAATTTTATCAACACCATTTATGTTTTATTTTGGACTAAAAGCAGGAAAAACTGGTGTAGATAAATTTATAGAACTATTCGGTGATAAAAACGCATTTACATCTGCAGAATAATGGAAAATAAAAAAATCATATTACCAAGTAAAAGATTTGCTAATGCGGATGTTGAAGATATNGACATTCGTATAAATTTAGATGAGCAAAAAAATCTTTTAAGAGAAGGTGAAAGAAATATTGTTCTTGATATAAGTGAACTTTTTTCTAAAGAAAGAAACGAAAGTAAAAATTACAAAATACATGGTAAAATACGAATGATTTTCAGAAACATGTATTCTGGTGTCACATCATATCAACCATTAAATAAAAATCTTTATTTGGTTGGAGATGGGTCAGACGGTAATCCAAATGGTTTTTTACCTTACAATGAATTTGCTCTTTTGAGAAATGATGTTATAAGAGAAGTGATTGACCCAAGTACAACATCGGGATCAACACTATCTTCGTATAATCCTTCTTTTATTACAACAGGTTATACTGGTCACACAACTATAACACCAATAGAAGCTCCTTACCAAAATTGGAATATCTATTTAAGTTATGTTTATAGTGGAGACACTAATCATCCAATGAAATATACATTATCAGGTAATACAACAGGATGTGGAGATGGTAAAACTTATTGTTTTACAGCCGGTAGCGGAATACCATTTAGAGTAAACACAACAGGTAGTACTAATTATATTTCTTTAACATCACCTGTTGAACATGGAATGTCTAAAGGTGAATATATTATAATTGATAGTAATGTAATTTATATAACAGAACTTGGTAATGAATATTATGATTCTGAAAAATATGTAATCAATATTTTAAAAAATGACAAACCAAGTGGATATACGTTCACAAATAATACAGTTGTACTTGGAAAAAGATGTCTTGATAAAAATAATGTGACGGGAACAACTTCTCAATATTATGTCCATAAACATAAAGTAGTAACTTCAAGTAAAGATTATATTATGGACAAAGTTGGTTTTGAAAGTCCAATATGGGAAGATGAAAGAAAAATTTTATTTGAAAATTCTTTAGGTGAAAATGATGTTATAGTAGAAAGAAATAGAATGGAGTCCGTTATTTATGATTTTATGAATCCGTTTGTATTAACAGGAATAACGAATAATCTTAATTATACACCAACTGATTTATATGTCACAATATTACTGAAAAATGGTAATGGATATTTTACATATCCACCAAAAGTTGGGTGGAAATTTAATTTTCATGATACTTGGGCTGATAGTCATTTTAGTGGAAACACTTCTCAACAGACAGGTCTACCCACATCAACTATAACAAGTAATAGTGGACCTGAAACGTTTACTGTTGGTGGGTCATTATCTATTGGAACGAGTGGATTAACAGGTGCGTTTGTTGAATACAATGAAAGTGAATTAAAAGAAAGAATTATAAGTGAGGCTTATCACAAGTTTAGTTGTCCTACATCTGTTTTTAATTTTGCACAAAATTTAGGTTCAACATATTCCGGTTCATCAAATAATAATTTAGTCGGTTGGTATTATCAACCATTTCATAGAGTTAAAATAAGACAATTATCACCATATGTTGAAACATCGGATACTGACGAAATATTGAATTTACCTGAAAATATCAAGTATTTTCCAAAAGACGGTTTGTGGAAATGGAGAGATTTATATGATCAGGGTTTTGTTGACCAAGATGGTTATGGTACAAACTATCCATTTATTAATAATATTCATTACATAAAAAATGATATAAATTTCTATTTAAGAAGTGAGAAGGATTATGTAAATAAATCGGACGGAATTAAAAAATTCAATGAGAATAATATTTGCTAATGAAGATATTAAGAAAAGATATTAATCAAAACATTATTTTGAATAGTGAACAAATCTTTAAGACGGATCTTGGGTGGCAAGATAATGCTGAAGAAATGGAAAAAGAATTACTTGAAACAATAGTNAATCCCGTTCAAAATTATGAAACCGTGAGATATATCCATAAACCATATGTTAGTACAAACGGATTGTTACAAACAGACATATGGTTTAAATTCTTTTTCATAAGTGGTTCAACATACGTTTTAGATTATGAACCAACAGGTTTAAGTGCAAATGAAAACGCTCAAATGTTGAGACAAGCTTCTGAAAGTTTTTTTATACTTGAGTTTTATAAAACACCAAACAACGAGGAACCTAATAGAACAAATAGAAGATTAGTATTCACTAAAAATCTAACATTACCATTAGGTGAAAAATATTTTTATACCACATTAAATGATTATATATTTAAACCTGTTTTTATGGGTTCAAATTATAGAAACAAAGAAAACATGTATTTGTTTTGGTTCCAAGATGATACTGCTATAAATGAGGAAACATTAACAGGTAATACATTTTACATGACCGCAAAATTTTTTAATGCGGAAAATGGGTCAATAGTTGATTTTACAAATAAAGACATGATTGGATTGACAGGTTCAACTACNAATGTTAGAATCGGAACGAGAACAAATCCAATTTTATTTTATGAAAGAGGTATTAATAACCCCTCTCGAGATGTGGTCGAAGAAGATGACATTTATTATTGTGTTCAATTAAATAGAGATGACCAAGAGTATAGATATGTATATCAAATAGGATGTACCTCAACACCAATCTCAACACCTACACCAACATTAACTCCATTATCATCGTGTTCGTTTGGTGGTGGTTCTGCAACAATATAATTAGATGAATAAAAATAGATACGAAATATTAAAAAAACACATCAATACCGTTTCACTTGTTTCATTAACAAGTCAGAATTGGTATGATGAAAATGGTAATCTAAAACCATGGACAAGTGGAAGTATCTATATAGGACCACAGACCGGTGACACTGTTTATAATATAAATGATGCAGGAAGTTTGGTTGAAGCGTACTATAAATGGAATGGTTCAACATGGGTAAGTAGTAGTGTTAAGGATGTTTTTCCTTCATATAACTTACCTGTATATATAGAATCCACTTTAGATGAAATGGGTGTTATGGTAGGTTTTGATGGAGATATCGAACAAGTTGAACAGTTATGTAATTTTTCATATACACAAACAGGATACACCATACAAATATATAACACTGTAAATCCAGATAGATTACGAAAAATTATTGAACAAACTTTCACAATAAATTGGGGAGATGGTAACACTTCAGGTTTTACGGTTAATAATGGTATTGTTGGTTCCAATTTCCCAACAATATCTCACACTTACCCATCATCACCAACGGGATACACCATATCATTAACATTAGATTCCCCTTGGACTACTCAAAAATTAAATAAACAAATAACTGTTCCGAGAAATATTACCACGTCTAACTCACTTGGTACGTACACATATACAGGTACAAGTTTACCTTATTTTGAATCGTCACCAACCGAATATTATCTACAAAGCGGTAGAACTCAGGATTATTTAAATGGTTATGAGTATAACCCACCAACAGGATATACTACATTCAATTATTTAGGTATTGGTGGTAGTAGATTAGAAGAAAAAAGAAAATATGGAGAAAACAGTTATTTAAATACAACAACGGGTACCACAAATTTTGATGGAACCATTTTATCCTACATTGGATATAGTTTTACATATACAGGAAACACCACAGGAACCACAATTGTAAATTATAGGGACTATGAAGACGGAACTACATTAATAACAGGTAACACTACAGGATTTACCAAAGAAGAGGTGATTAATCAAATGATTACGAGAAATGAACATTTTCTCGGTTTTATCGACGACCCAACGGTATATTCAGACATTTTTGTTGAAAGAGGAAAACAGGGTGCATTGGAAAAAACTTTAAGATTAGGAGAAATTGATAACATGGGTGAATTATCTGTGTATGGAAATGGATATTTTAATATCAGAAAACAATAAAAATTATATTTATTAATAAAACATTATGGCAGTAGGTAGTTACGGAATAATAAGACCAGCGGATGTGTCTCCATCAGATGTGGAGATATTTCTTCATTACGTACCAAGTAGATTATCAACAGCAGAAGTTACTTTTACAAGATTAACTTCTGAAGATATCTTAACACCTATTTTTCATAACGAGGACACAGATACGTCAGATAATGGTAGTGCAGCCGGTAATGAATTATTGGGTGGATTATACAATCTTAAACTTGGTTCAGATAATTTTTCTGATTTAGGTGTATACACTTTACATATTAGACCAAAACAAATAAGATTGTCAATAACCGATTGTGGAATTTTAGCGTCTTTACCTTCAGTTAGAGGTTTAATTATTGATTTATCAAATGTACCCGAAACTGATAGAGGTAAATTCACACCGCAAGGACTTATTGGATATAGAATTGAATACTTAAATGACGATTCAACTAAAGTACCTAATTTTTACAGGTTAGTGACATCATCGTTTTATTGTACACCAGTTGTATCTAATTTAACAAGCACAACACAAAAAGCGATAAGATATCAATATAGTAACACAACAACTAATTTAATGTTCTTAACTGTTACACCATCGTCGGCACCATCAAGTAGACCAAACGTGGTTCCTTTTATTGGTGAACCAGGACAAAATATTATTTTGACAAATACCTTTTTTAATCCTACAACCTTAGAAATTGAAATGGTTGAACATGATGCGTCAACATTGGCACACGCACTTTATGGTAATCAAACCAAAGCGGTTTCTTCTGGAGTTTACACCATTTACGATAACAATAACGATAACAGTATCTACAAACAGTACAACCTATATGAAGTTAAGGATGAATTTAACGAAACCTTATATGAAGTTAGGGAGGAAAAAACAGATATTGATGAGACATTAAACTTCGATGATATTACTCAATAATGGCAAGAAGAAAGGTTCCAAGTCAAGCGGCAAGTGGTGCAGAAACATTTAGCGATAGTTTAGTCGGTAGACAAATTACTGACGGTACTAGCCAATTGACTAATACTAACTTTGCTATTGATAGAATTATACCTGAAAGAGATGTTAAAACATTTAGGTCAGGTCAATTTTCTGACTTTTTAACTTTAGATGATTTAAAAGAAGAAAAATATAATTCGGAAGAAGAAGTTTCAGAGTCAAGAAAAAAAGAAGTCAAATTCAGGTCCTCAAAAGAAAATGCAGGAAAATCATTATTCGGTTCGTTAAAAAACAGAATTGGTAGTTCTATAACTAATATTATCAAAAAATTTCCAGCTGGTGTTTTAATTGATAAAAATAGTTTAATAAGAACATCTGAATATACAATTGAAAATATTACTTATGATTTAAGTTTAGATAATACTCAATTTGAAGTTGATTTTGGTAGATTATACAATCCACTTGATGTTATTTTTGTAAAACCAAAAAGTCAGGTAAACCCAAATACAATAAATAAATTAAGGGACTTTTACTCGTCATACACAAAATATGTAATTGAGTTAAGTGGTGTTACCTATGATATCGTTAATTATAGTGAACCTAATACGAATAACAGATTAACATTTAAAGTAAAAGGTAAACCATTTAACGGTACTACAAACTTTAGTGAGAATGTTCTAATTAGACCTAATAATGGAATAACAGAAGAATTTTTTTCTAAATTAGATGAATTAGAACAATGTTTATTAGATAGGGACACCAATCCAAAGTATACTGCAACATTTAGTGTACCGAAAGATAGTTTAGATCAATCTCAAACAGTTTTATCGGATGTTGAAATTACATGGCCATTATCAAAAGATAATTGGAACATTAAGATAGTTGGTATTGAATATGACATATATATCCGAGAAATATCAAACATTGCCGAGCAAGTAGATGATTATAAATCAAATCTATTTGTTAGGTTTATGTCTTCACCTCAGTTATTTGAATTTGATACCGAGGATAAGAAAGCTGAGGCAATATTCCAATTATATGGACATAGTTTTGATAAGGTAAAAAAATATATTGAGAATATTGCTTACATGAGAAATGTAAGTTATGATGGTATTAATAATTTACCCGACATCTTATTAAAAAACCTATCCAATACTTTAGGTTTATCTACGGTTAATTTATTTGATGAAAAGAAACTTGAAGATTTATTATACACAAGACAAGATACACAATATTCAGGTTTAACAATAGGAAAAAATGTTGTTGATGCTGAGTATGAATTTTACAGAAGATTATTAGTAAACCTTTCTTACATATATAAATCAAAAGGTACACGTTCATCTATTGAATTTTTCTTAAGATTTTTAGGGGCACCTGATCCCATGATTAAAATAAACGAATTCGTTTATGAAATCACGTCACTACCAAAATCTTATGATTTAGATGGTGACATTTATGATGTTGTGGCAGGGGTTAGAACCTACAACACGGCTACATTTATACCGAGTGGTTACACTTATCAAATTACCACCACAACTGGAGAAACAACATTTAATCTTAATACATATCCTATTGTTGAAGGTACAAAATTACCAAAAACCGCATTTGACAGTGAGTCAAATACTTTCTTTCAAAAAGGTGCGGGTTGGTATGACATCACTTTAGACCACAGATCTGTAGATATCCTTGATACTGAGAATTCTAATTTAACAGGAAGAACAAAGACAATTAAAACAAAAAATAAGTCATTCACATATGGTGAAGATTATTTTGATATATACAGAACTTTACCCGGTTTAGATACTGGTTTTGAAATTGTCAATAAAGTAGACAACAAACAAAGACAAGTTGCCGATGACAATTCTTCATTCATCTTTAATAGAAAAAATATTGAAGTATATCTTTCATCTGCAAATGCGATGGATTATGATATATGGAGAAAATCTAGAGAGTTACAGATTTCATTTGGTAGTCAAACATTAGAACCACAAACGGGTGTAACATTCGCCGAATATGTGGATAAGATGATGAGTACACAAATAACCAACTCACATTCAATAAAATATAGAAAAAATTATATTAAACTCGAGGATATATTCCAAGATTATATAACATCAACAGGGTTTACACCTTATAATTTTTCCGACTTAAACGAATTCATTACCAAAATGAGTCCTTATTGGACTCAAGTATTAGATCAAGTAATACCATCAACAACTTTATGGACGGGTGGTAATTTAATTGAAAATAATATTTTCGGTAGACCAAAATACAAATATAGATTTGGATGTCAACCAAAGGTTTTTATTGAAAGTTTATATCCCGATTTTGAAAACGCAATAGAGGAAGATTTTGAAAAAATATTAGGAGGTTCAAATAGTTTTAGGGGTCTGTTAAATGCAACAGGTGTTACATATTATCCGATTATTGACATAGATGGAATAGAATATGGTGGACCCAATTATGAAGAGTTGATTTCCAACATGACAGTTGTTGTTAGTGGAACAACCAACACAACAAATAGTGCTAAATTATTTAATTCTTTTCCATTGGACACTTGTGATGGTACTGAGTTGTCAACAACTGAATTACCATTAATATGTGAATATAAAACATATTTAAGTCCGGATATTAATAAAATAAAGGAATTGTGGAAAGTTGCATTAGTTAATCTAATAAACCACATAAATTCATTTACAGGAAATGGACCAGGTTATTATGACTATGACCCATATCTTGATGAGGTTGGTGAAGATACACCATCTACAACAATTACAAAAGTTTTACACAATTTCTTTACGGATGTTGATGGGATTGAAAAAGTTAAGTTTACTTCAGTAAAGAACGGACCCAATGATTGTTCGGTTGAAGAATATCTTGATTATAAATTTGTCGCATCTAATGAAACAACAATACCTAATTGTGGATTAGAGTTAGATTTTTCTTTTGATTGTCCTGATGATATAGACCCAAATCAAACATATAGATTACCTAGTGGTGATGCGTCTGATTATCCAAATGGACCCGAATGTAAATTAAACGGTAATTTGGTAATTAAAATTACTGGAGACACTAGCACTATTATACAGAATCCATCTGATTCTTGGCCATTATATGTTTATCACAATTGTGATTATAGTGTTAATCCAACTGTCGTAAGTGGTAAATCACTTTTCAGACCTGATGGATATGAATGTACATGGATTTTAAACAATTTAACTGAAACGAATGAAATAGATTTATTATTTACTGACGCAGCGAACTGTGATTTAAAAGTTAAATTAGAAGGAATTAATATTCAATGGTTAAATTATTCAGGTTTCACATCTCCACCAACAGATGATGAATTGGTTTATAAGTTAGTACCAAAAATCCAATATAGAAATTCATTTAATAATGGTCTCGGTGGTGATACATATGTTTTAAAATACGATGGTTCAGGTTCAAATACTGACCTGTCAAATTATACACAAACATATGTAAAAGATATTGTTTCAGGTGATACTATATTATCTTCAACATTTAAAAATTGTGAAACAATACCATCTCAACAACTTTTAGATGGTATTGAAATCGATGATTTATCTTTCATATTCAACTATGAACCTAAGACAGTTATAAATAAAGAATGTTTAGGTACGGTAAAAAAATATTTAATTACCGGTAAAACAAAACAAGATGAAACTGAAGTTTTTGAAGTTCTACAAACATCTAAAGTTAAAGTTTATACTAGATTTTTTATTGATGAAGAAACAGGTGACATACAAGATGTTGGAAAATATTTTTTCACTGAAAGATTTCCTGAACATTTACAAATAAAACAGGAACAAGAAGAACCATGTTGTAATCACTCAAACACATATTACCAAAGTGGTGATTATCTTATTACGAGTGAAGGTAAACTAATTGAAGTTATTTCAACAAACTTAAATTACTGTACACCTAACTTATATTTTAATTTAAATTTATCTGGTAGTATTCCTACTAATTTAGTTGCCTTTAATGGTAACGATGATTATCAAATTTTGTTACAACATACCTATGATAATTTTAGTAGGTTAGATTCGTATTTAATTCAATATTATGAAGGTGGTTTATGTTTTGACGAAGAACAAACATCTAGTGAAAGAAATTTAGAAGTTGTTTCGGGTTATGGCGATTGTGATGATGACCCATATAGACCATGTGGAGGAACATATGCAACTCCAACACCTACACCCACAGTTACACCTACGTTAACTATTACGCCAACTTTAACTATAACACCAACATTGACTCCAACACAGTCAATTACACCTACATTTACTGTAACTCCAACACAGTCAATCACTCCGACTTTAACACCTACTTTAACTATAACACCTACGTTAACTCCAACACAGTCAATTACACCAACTGTTACGCCAACAATTAGTGCGACGGTAACACCAACATTAACACCAACACAATCTATTACACCAACATTTACTATTACACCAACATTGACTCCAGATTGTGTCTTTGAAGTGACCGCTGAATACGTACAACCAACCCCTACTCCAACATTCACAATTACACCAACATTGACGCTAGATTGTGTCTTTGAGATAACTGTGAGCGATGTTGCACTTACACCTACACCTACTCAGTCAATAACACCAACATTAACACCAACACAATCTATTACACCAACATTGACACCAACTCAGTCAATTACACCGACAGTTACACCAGATTGTAACTTCGAGGTAAGTGTTGGATATGTTGAACCAACACCTACACCAACATTTACAATTACACCAACAATAACACCAACATTTACTATTACACCAACAATGACGTTAGATTGTTTATTTGACGTATCTGTTGGTTATGTTGCACCAACCCCAACTCCAACTTTTACCCCGACACAGTCATTAACACCGACTCAGTCGATTACACCAACATTGACACCAACTCAGTCAATTACACCGACTATAACACCTACACTGACTATTACACCGACAGTTACACCAAATTGTGACTTCGAGGTAATTGCTGAATACGTACAACCAACACCAACACCAACTCAATCCATTACTCCAACAATAACTCCAACATTCACAATAACCCCAACAATTACGTTGGATTGTTTATTTGAAGTTACTGCTGGTTATGTTTTACCAACACCAACACCAACTTTTACTCCTACTCAATCTATTACACCTACTTTAACGATAACACCTACGTTAACTCCAACACAGTCGATAACTCCAACATTATCAATTACTCCAACAATAACACCAACAGTTACACCTGATTGTGTGTTTGAAGTAACTGCAGAATATGTTGCACCAACTCCAACACCAACTATTACACTATCACCAACATTAACACCAACTCAATCGATTACACCAACATTAACACCTACTCAGTCAATAACACCAACATTGACAATAACACCGACGATAACAGTTACACCAACATTAACACCAACACAGTCAATAACCCCGACTATCACTCCGACAGTTACACCAGATTGTAACTTCGAGGTAAGTGTTGGATATGTTGAACCAACACCTACACCAACCTTAACTCCAACATTGACTATCACACCAACACAGTCAATTACACCAACTAGAACGGTAACACCAACATTGACACCAACTCAATCTATTACACCTACGATAACAATTACACCAACTATAACACCAACTTTCACAATCACACCTACATATGATCCATGTGATATGACTTATGAGATTGTGGAAAGTAATGATGGAATTATAACTGAAGATGGTGTATATTTTATAGGTGATGAAAATGTTAATTCAAATGGATTTATAATAGAACAAAATGTGTAATAAAAATTAAAAAAAATATTTATAAAGATGAGTATAATAAGAGTTTCAGAATTAAATCAAACAACGGGAATAACCCCGAGTTCTTTGTTTTTGACTTCACATGGAGAAACAAATCCAAGAACATCAAAATACATCACTAAAGATGATTTATTTAATGAATTGGCAACAACAGGATCAAACACATTTTATGGTGACCAAACAATTAGTGGTTCATTACACATTTCAGGAACGACAACATTGGGTGGTGATATTGTACCATTAACACCAAGAGGTGCAACATTGGGAACGAACGAATTACCATTTAGGGATTTATTCTTACAATCGGCATCAATCAATATACAATCGGATATAATCGGTGGTAGAAATGCAAGAATATCAAATGCAGATGGTAACGTGACTATTGAAGCTGCGGGTTTTCAATTAAAGAGTGGTTCATTTGTGTCATTTGAAATTTCTGAAGAGGGATTAACAACAATACAAGCACCAAAACAAATATTAGGAACAGAATCGGCATTAAACATTATCGGATCGTTATCGGGATACCAACAACCAAGAAACTTCAGTGGTTCGTTAATTCAATTGACGGCACAAGATAATCAACCGGCTCGTATTAGTCTTGATTCATACGGAACAAATACATATGGATTAATTGCGGCAAGAAGTGCTAGAGGTACAGTCGACACACCAACTCAAACAAAATCTGGAGACACTTTATTAAGATTAACCGCACAAGGTTGGACAAATACAAATACATTTGTTGGGAGTATTTCTAGGATCAATCTTGAAGCTAATGACGATTTTACAACAACTAGTGCTGGAACTAAAATATCATTTCAAACGACACCAAAAGGAAGCACAACAATACAAACATCTGCAACAATAGACCCAACCGGTTTATTTGTAAGTGGAGCGTTAACTGCGTCATTAACCGACGGATATTTTTGGGTGGGTGATAATAATAATGTCACAAAACTAATGTCAACAGCATCATTTGTGACAACTGGTTCAAACGTATTCATATCGGGACAAACAATTACAGGTTCTTTAACCATCACAGATTCTATTGTAATGGACGGAACTACACAAACATATTTTTCACATACGGTGACAAACCCATCTAACTATGTACTACATCAGTTTTTAACATCATCGTATCATGGTGGAACTTATGCGTTTAGTGTTCATGACAATAGCACAGGTAAAGTGACAATTTATAGTAATTATATTGTTGCCCAAGGTGCTGGACACATCGATTCAAAAATAGGAGGAGATTCAAAACTTGAATGTACTGCCGGTTCACCAAATCCAACATTTGCAGTAGGGTTTAATAGTGGATATGCACAATTCAAAATAACAGATACCGGAACATTTACAATTAGAGGTATTGTTCAAATATATTAAAAAAATAAATGACAACAATAAGATTATATAGTACATCAGGATTATACAACGGATATTATGCCGATATAGTTTTTCATGCTTATACAGGTGGAACAACTACGATTGCAACAAATGTACTTATACCTTATTTTTGGACAACTGATTATTACTATGGTACTTTTGATTTTAATTTTGAAAATGGTTCACATTGTCATTTAACAATTGACCCCCCAACTCCGACCCCAACTCCGACATTCACAATTACTCCAACGTTAACAATTACACCAACAGTTACACCAGATTGTAGCTTTGAAGTAAGCGCTGGTTTTGTTGCACCAACACCTACTCCAACATTAACACCTACTCAGTCAATAACACCAACATTGACAATAACACCGACGCTAACTCTAACCCAATCAATTACACCAACGTTAACAATTACTCCAACAATAACACCAACAGTTACACCTGATTGTGTGTTTGAAGTAACTGCAGAATATGTTGCGCCAACTCCAACACCTACTGTAACACCTACTTTAACTATTACACCGACATTTACTATTACACCAACATTGACCCCAACACAGTCAATAACACCAACGTTTACTCCAACACCTACTCAGTCGGTAACACCTACATTTACTGTAACTCCAACTCAATCGATTACACCAACATTTACGATTACACCTACCCAGTCGATAACACCAACTATTACACCAACAGTTACACCAGATTGTAACTTCACAGTTGAAGCTAATTATGTTGCACCAACTCCAACCCCAACTATTACACCTACTTTAACTATTACACCTACTTTTACGATTACACCTACCCAGTCGATAACACCAACTATTACACCTACGTTGACAATTACACCAACAATTGATTGTTCATTTGAGGCTTCATTTAGTGAACATTTACCTGTAACACCTACACCGACTATAACACCGACAATAACAATTACACCAACTGCAATTGTGATTGATGAAAATACAAAAATTAATATATTCTTTGATAGTTCGGGTTCTATGGATTCCACATTACCACCATTAACAACCATGAGAGACACAACATTAAAGAACTGTTTATTACCATTATATAATAATAATAGTACAAAATATGATAGTTTAGTAACCATTACATCAATACCGGATGAAAGAACATTAAACTGGTTAACAACTACAAGTGGAAATACTGCAAATGTTTCTAAAGTTATAAATCTTGTATTTACTGATGAAAACTCACCATATGCTGCGGGTATTGAAAATTCAACATTTAACAGTAGTTCAAGAACCGCACAGTATAATACCGATATAGCCGCGTTGAGAAATGTTATAAATAATACTCCAAATTCAGGATATTATAGAGCAATAATATTTAGAGTACAGGGATATAATCAATTTAAAGATTTCCTATCTGCGGTGTTTAATGGAACAAACGCATATTCAGGAACAAATGGATTATCAGATAAAACAAATGTAGTGAATTGGGTTCAAGATGTTACTGCTGGGTCAACCGCACAATATTACACTAATCAAATAATAAATGCAATTAATACTTTAGGATACAATTTAAGTCCGTGTTGATAAAATAATTATAAATTAATGGCTAGATATTTTTACATATTAATAACAGGAGGAACATCATCAGGACCATATTCAGTGTATTATGATTCGGTGAATCCTTCTAACTATGCCACAAGAGTAAGTACAAATGATAACGCAACAGGTATTACATATACCGATTTAACAACAGGATTAGGTGTTGATGTTTTTGTTCCTGACCAAACNGTAAATGTTATACTTTATAATGAAACATGTTTCACTAATGTAACATATTACGCTCCAACTCCGACCCCAACATTAACACCAACTCAATCGGTTACTCCAACATTGACCCCAACGGTTAGTTCGACATTAACACCAACGTTAACACCAACTCAATCGATTACCCCAACTCAATCGATTACACCAACATTTACTTTAACACCAACCATAACTCCGACAGTAACACCAGATTGTAACTTCACAGTTGAGGCTAATTATGTTGCACCAACTCCGACTCCAACTTTAACACCAACACAGTCAATCACTCCAACATTGACTATTACACCAACATTAACACCGACTCAGTCCATAACGCCAACATTAACAATTACTCCTACACAATCTATTACACCAACGTTAACGATTACCCCAACATTCACTATAACACCTACCCAATCTATTACACCAACTAGAACGGTTACACCTACATTGACTCCGACAGTAACACCAGATTGTAATTTCACAGTTGAGGCCAATTATGTTGCACCAACACCTACTCCAACCTTAACACCTACTTTAACAATCACTCCAACTCAATCTATTACACCTACGTTAACCCCGACGCAGTCAATAACACCTACATTTACAATCACTCCTACCCAATCTATTACACCAACTAGAACGGTAACACCGACTTTAACACCTACACAGTCAATAACACCAACATTCACTATAACACCAACACAGTCAATTACACCAACTAGAACGGTTACACCTACATTGACTCCAACACAGTCAATTACACCAACTATTACACCAACAGTTACACCAGATTGTAATTTCATAGTTCAGGCCGGTTATGTTGCACCGACTCCAACTCCAACCTTAACACCTACTCAATCTATTACACCAACTAGAACAGTTACTCCTACGATAACACCTACATTCACTATAACACCTACCCAATCTATTACACCTACTATAACGGTAACACCTACTTTAACAATAACACCTACGTTAACTCCAACGATAACAGTTACACCTACTAGAACTGTAACGCCAACGTTAACAATCACACCAACTAGAACTGTAACACCAACTATTACACCAACAGTTACACCAAATTGTAATTTCACAGTTGTGGCTAATTATGTTGCACCAACACCTACTCCAACTTTAACACCTACTTTAACAATCACTCCAACGTTAACAATTACACCTACTAGAACGGTTACTCCAACGATAACACCTACGTTGACAATTACTCCAACGTTGACAATTACTCCAACGTTGACAATTACTCCAACTAGAACGGTAACACCTACATTGACTCCAACTCAGTCGATAACACCAACGTTGACAATTACACCTACTAGAACGGTAACACCTACATTGACTCCAACACAGTCAATTACACCAACGTTAACAATTACTCCAACGTTGACAATTACACCAACGATAACAATTACACCAACTAGAACGGTAACACCTACGTTAACACCTACAATTGCAGATATAAGTGCAACAATTACACAATCGAATATTTCGTGTAATGGTGGATCAAACGGTAGTATTACTGTAACCGCAGCGTCAGGTGGTTCAGGTGGACCGTACACAACTTCTATTGATGGTATAACATATTTTGCACTACCAAAAACATTCAGTTCGTTGGTGGCGTCTTCTTATGATGTGAGAGTTAGAGATATTAATTTAGCTAATAAAATATTCCCAATAGCATTAACACAACCTCTTATTGGAACGTCCACATTAACGGTAGTTTCACAACCAACATGTGGTAATAGTGATGGTGTCTTACAATTATCATCAAGTGGTGGTGTGTTCCCTAAAACATATACATTATACGCGGATACAACATCACCATATACAACATGTGGTGGAAGTGTAGTATTTACGGGATCAAGCTCAACAAATGGAACAACATTTAATATTAGTGGTTTAACATCTATTGGATATTGTCTTGAAGTAACTGATGCTAATGGATGTGTAACTAATAGTGGTATTACAGTATTAAATGAACCTGCACAACTTTACAAATATCAAGTATTAAGATGTGATAACGCGGCTGCTTTCTATATGACATCACCAGATTTATTACCTAGTCCATTCTTGGGAGGAACTAAAGCGATTAAAATTGATAACGTTTGTTACCAAGTTGATTATTACATCTCAACAACTTGTACACAAGAAACATTACATTTAAGTAATGGTCAAAACTCAACAGTATGGACATCATGTAATGATTGTACAAGCGGTGGAGGTGGAGCACAAATTTAATCTTGAAAATTATTTGAAATAATTAGATATTTATATAAAAAAGAAAAACAATGGCATATAACGTAATTTTCACATTAACATCAGCTGGTCTTGATAGTGGACCATTTAATATTTCAGGGACGACTTCAAGTAACGTAACCGTAGAAATAGCAAATAACGTTTCAAAATCAACTTTACAAGCTGGTTATGAAGTAACAATAAGTAATGATAATATTACAGGAGGTACAGTTGCAAGTACAGGAGTCTGTACAAACACACAATCATGGGTTAAACCAACAGGAGCAACACCAACACCGACACCTAATTCAATTACAACTTACGGACCAGGTTCGGGTTATGGTAACTTACCAGCTGGTGCTTGTAATGATGCAACTATAAACAATAGAACGTTATATTCTAATTGTGATGCTGGTTCATTTGGGGTTGGATGT
>JGI25921J50272_10000074_pt1 | contig 29515 bp, 26 predicted proteins | sample LauGreSu1BDMLBSD_2_FD_50272 | JGI IMG/M metagenome (IMG submission 50272) | reverse complement strand
ACACCTCATTTACGAAGAAACCGAAGATTTTTATAAAAAAACAAAACTCTCGGTACCGCTATGTGAACTCCGAAATGTGATCCAAACCGCTTATATTGTAATTAAATCAGCTATGCTGCGTAAGGAAAGTCGCGGTTTACACTATAACACCGATTATCCACAGCACAGTTTAAAATTAACCGATACAGTTTTTTAAAAGAATATTATGCCCCTTATCTTACCCGTAAAAGGTATATCGCCCGAATGGCAAAACGAATGTTTCATCGCTGAAAACGCTACTATTGTAGGCGATGTTAAAATGGGCCATCACTGTTCTGTTTGGTTCAATGCGGTAATTCGGGGTGATGTGAATAGCATTAGAATTGGCAATTATACCAACATTCAGGATGGGGTGGTGATTCATTGCACCTATCAAACCGCTGCCACCGAAATTGGTAATTATGTATCCATTGGGCATCAGGCGATGGTTCATGGCTGTACACTTAAAGACCGGGTCTTGGTAGGAATGGGTGCCATTATCATGGACCATGCTGTGGTGGAAGAATATTGCATCATAGCCGCCGGAGCCATTGTATTAGAAAACACCGTTTGTGAATCGGGTTATATTTATGCGGGTGCGCCTGCCAAAAAAATAAAAGCCATTAGTGCACAACAAAGAGAATTACTAGACCAGCTGCCCGATCGCTATGTGATGTACAGTACTTGGTTTACAGATCCTTCTGAATCGTAATTTTTTCTTCTAAATCCCAATTGGCTCTCAGGGTGATCACCTTTTCGTAATTCCAGGTTTTTTCCGGCTGTCTATTGTCCTTTAAATTTCCGGTATCCCATTTCCCGTTTCGGTTTTCATCCAACACAAATCGCAGCGTGTATTTACCAACCGGATAAGTGTTGTATATTATGGTTTTTTCTCCAGAAACCACCTCTTCCCTTAACACGGTTTTACTTTCAGACAATAACTGTAACACATATTGTTTGCTACTATCACTAGCCGAAACCAGAACAGTCAGGTTTCCAAAGTTCTCGAGATCTTCCACTGTAAACATTTTGCTATATGCTTTAGTTTTATTCCCCGAAATGCCGGTAAAAGCACCCTCCTTATAGCTGATGTTGTATTTTTTACCAGGTTTTAAGGCATAGTTTAATCGGTATTTCCGTTCGCTATCAAGCACCTTCACCAACGACCAACCTGCAAGCTCTACAGAGTCGGCCTTAAAACTTACCTTGGTTAAATCGCTTGCAGTCACCGGCATGGACAAATTTATTTCAAAGCCCCTATCTGGTCTTAGTTTGCCGTTCGTCGCATTATCTCTTATTACCGGTGTGCGATTAAACGTTTCCCGTTTGTTTCTGTAAATCGAAACCCGTTCGATTTCTTTCTCCTGATCATTTATAGAAACGCGAAGAGAATCGAAATCCAGATTGGCCAGCCAAATTTTAGCGGAGTCGCCACGCAGGTTGATTTCTGTTTTTGAATTCGTTAAATAATTGGTGTTCAACTCTTTTAGCTTTAATCCCTTCACACCCTTATTTAGGCTCAATAGAATTGCCCCGTCGCCTTCCATTTTTTTATCAAGCACCCTCACTTTGCTGGGCTCTTCTTTAAAAACCCTTAATTTTATTCTGTCGATGTTTTTATTGAGCTGTACAGCACTGTCCACAAACCCTATCTCGTCTATTGCTTCATTATATATCCGATCGGCCGACGTTTCTTTAAGCGCATAAATGCGGTATGCTTGTGCTCTCAGATTATTAAGTTTAAAATTACCCGCCGTGTCGGTAAGAGTGTATATGCTCGGTTTCTTTTTTCCCAATAAGGAGTCTTGTTCAACTGGAAACAGGAAGACCGTTGCTTCCTTCATCACTTCGTTTGTAAGGGCATCTANCACCTTTCCAGATACCGAAAGCGAGTCAAGTGTTTCGCCGGTCGAAAACACGTAGTTATAATTCTTTAACAAATTATTTTCATTCACATCGCCCACTCCTTTTCCAAAGTTGATGGTGTAGGTGGTGTTGGGTGCCAAGGCTTCGCCGATTTTAATTTCTAACTTTTCTTTTTTGGCCTGAACGTCCAGCGGGTTTTCCAGTGCTGGAGAAATGCTGATCTCGGTAAACGCATTGTTTAGCTTAATGAACTCGTCGAACTCAAGCTCTATTTTTTCAGACTTGAATTTTGTGCTGAGGTTTTTTGGACTTTCTTGTACCACCTTCGGCGCCTCCGTGTCTTTTGGTCCGCCGGTAGGCGATTGTATACTGGCACAAGCAGCAAGTAGCCAAGTAAGTATTACAAAACAGGCGCACCAACCCCACACCCTGTTTAAGAGTGTTTTTAAGCCACCAGGCAAAACCAAACTATTTTTGAATACAATCATTTAAAATACTTTTTTCTTCGCTCTAATGGCTTTATTTTAGGCCGCCGTTGGTTGTTATATAATTTGTTGATTAACAGATGTTTACACTGTTATTTGCTCATATGAACCATCAAAACCGAAATATCGGAGGGTGAAACCCCCGAAATTCTGGAAGCTTGGCCTAGCGTTCGGGGTTTGATCCGAATTAATTTTTCCCTTGCTTCTTTCGACAGTGAACCCAGGATTTGGTAGTCGAACTCCGGATTAATTTCCCGGTCCTCCATTTTTTTCATCTTCTCTACAATCTCCATTTCTTTCTCAAAATAACTCTCGTATTTAATTTTGATCTCTGCTTGCTCAATTACCTCTGGTTCGAATTCATTCAACAGCAAATTAAACGAGCCGAGTACTCCTCTCAGGTCTTTTATTTCTACCTGTGGTCTGCTCAGCAATTGTACCAGCTTTACTTTTTGATTGACCGTTGAGGAGCCCACAGACGCAAGCATTTGATTCACGGCTTCCGGTTCTACTGATTGCTTTTTGATGTATTCAACAATTTTATCCGCATCCGATATTTTTTGATTCACACCCTCCATGCGCTCATCGCTGATCAAACCCAACTGATGTCCAATGCTGCTTAGTCTAATGTCTGCATTATCTTGTCTTAGTAATAAGCGGTGTTCGGCCCTTGAAGTAAACATGCGGTAGGGCTCTTCTGTGCCCTTGGTTACCAAGTCATCAATGAGGACGCCTATGTATGATTCCGAACGCTTCATGATCAGCTCGTGCTGATCGTTAATTTTTTGGTGTGCATTGATTCCGGCAATAAATCCTTGGCATGCTGCTTCCTCATAACCGGTAGTACCGTTGATTTGACCCGCAAAAAACAAGTTTTTAATCAGTTTGGTCTCCAGGGTAAGGTCTAATTGAGTGGGCGGAAAATAATCGTATTCTATGGCATATCCCGGTCTGAACATTTTTGCCTTTTCAAAACCTGGAATTTGAGTCAATGCTTTGTATTGAACATCCTCCGGAAGCGATGTGGAGAATCCATTAACATAAATTTCTACGGTATTCCAACCCTCTGGTTCCACAAATATTTGGTGACGCTCCCTTTCTGCAAATCGGTTGATCTTATCTTCAATGGAAGGACAATATCTTGGACCCAAACCCTTAATTCGGCCCGTAAACATGGGCGATTTTTCAAAGCCCTCTTTTAAGGTTTCGTGCACAGCATCGTTCGTGTAGGTAATCCAGCAACAACGTTGTTCTTCTACCAGTGGTACCTTCGTATATGAAAATCGTCCTCTTTCCTCATCACCCCACTGTTCTTCCATTTTATTGTAATCCAAACTTCTGCCGTCAACCCTTGGTGGGGTTCCCGTTTTCATTCTTCCCGCCTCAAAGCCCAGCTCCACCAATTGTTCTGTGATACCCGTAGCTGCTTTTTCTGCAGTCCTACCACCACCAAATCTTTTCTCCCCAATATGAATTAAGCCGTTTAAAAAAGTGCCATTTGTTAACACAACCGCTTCGCCCTCAATTTCCATTCCCAGTGAGGTTTTCACCCCCACCACTTTACCTCCTTTTATCAATAAACCCGATACGGTGTCTTGCCAAAAATCGACATTTGGTGTTTGTTCTAATCTTAATCTCCACTCTTCTGCAAACCGCATTCGGTCTATTTGCGCTCTCGGGCTCCACATGGCCGGACCCTTTGATCGGTTCAACATTCTGAATTGTAATGTTGTTTGATCGCTGATGATACCAGAATATCCACCCATGGCATCAATTTCGCGAACAATTTGCCCCTTTGCTACACCACCCATGGCTGGGTTGCAGCTCATTTGTGCAATCGTTCCCATGTTCATGGTTACCAAAAGCACCCTCGAGCCCAAATTAGCCGCCGCCGCCGCTGCTTCACACCCCGCGTGGCCAGCACCTACTACTATGATATCGTATTTATTAAACATACATCTCCGTGTTCCATGTGGAACCATACAAAATTAACTAATTTTTAGCGCCCGGCTTTCCATGTTTCACGTGGAACATGTTTGGCCAAAGCAAATAAAGCCACCATCGCCCAAACGCTCTCCAATACCACGAACGGATAGAATGATACCATGTAGGCTGAAATACCACATAAAGCCGCACCAAATAGATTCAATATTGGATATAGCAAATGTTCGGTGTGAATCTTTTTTAAGAGATTTAGCAAAAACGCAATCAGCAACAAGGTTACGCCAATGGTGGCTAATAGGTCGGATAGGTTCATGTCTTTTATGAAAGCCCAAAAATAAACCTTATGTCACAATTTATTAAATTGGAGAGATCTCTTTATTGAAATTAGGATATTTGAATGTTTAAACATGTAATATAAAAATGAAGAAAATTGTTCACTTGGCGAATGAGAGGGGTTTTGCAGATCACGGCTGGTTAAAAGCCGCCCATTCATTCAGCTTTGCTCAATATTATGATCCAGCCAAAGTACACTTCGGTTTACTAAGGGTTTTGAATGATGACATCGTTGCTCCAGGAATGGGTTTTGGCATGCACGGTCACGATAATATGGAAATTGTCACCATTCCACTTAAGGGTATACTCGCCCATAAAGACAGCCTGGGCTCCGAGGGAACCATCACCGCAGGAGAGGTGCAAATCATGTCGGCCGGATCGGGTATACGACACTCAGAATTCAACGGCTCTGCCAGCGAAGCCGTGAACCTGTTACAAATATGGGTTTTCCCAAAAGAGCGAAATATTGAGCCTCGTTACGATCAGAAACGCTTTGATACGGAATTAGCACAGAACAGATTTCAAATATTAGTATCCCCAGCCGAGGAAGAAGGGGCTCTTTGGATCAATCAGAATGCGGTTTTTGCAAAAGGTTTTTTCAAATCGGGCGGCACGTACAGCTATCAGGTCAAACACCCTGGCAACGGAGCTTATGTGTTTGTGATAGAGGGATCTATCGATTTAGACAGTCAACTATTGGCTCGCCGCGATGCGGTGGGGGTTTATGATGCCGAGCGTTTCGATTTTGAAGTGAAAGAAGACGCCCAGGTTTTGGTGATTGAGGTGCCAATGGAATAAAAAATACTTAAAAATTACGAAGGCCCAGGTAGTGATTTTCCCGATCAGTCATCTGGGCTTTTGTTTTATGATCCTTGTCGGTATAACCCAAAAGGTGCAATACCCCATGAATCATTACCCGGTGTAATTCATCACGTTCGCTTACCCCAAATTTTGCTGCATTTTCATGGATCCGATCCACACTGATGAAGATATCTCCTAAAACCTTACCATTCTGTTCCCCGTTATCAAATGTAATGATGTCGGTATAGGTGTCGTGATCTAAATAATTTTTGTTGATTTCGAGTAAATAATCGTCGCTACAAAAAATGAAATTGATTTCCTGGATCTTGAAACCCTTGGCCACGACACAGTTGTTAATCCAATTGCGCAGTTCGGCTTTTTGCTTGGGTTTGAATAAGGTGTCTTCTGAAAAAAATAAAATAGCGCCCATCGTTTATATTTTGAAATGCAGCTCTAACTGATTTCCCCGATCGTTAAAAATACATTGATCTGCTAATTTACGAATGATATAAACACCCCGGCCCACTTCTTTTTCTCGATTTTCTACCAGTGTTGGGTCTTCAAGTGTCTGATAATCAAAGCCTTTGCCCTCATCACTAATGTTGAAGACCAACCTTTTTTTGTCCCAAACTTCGAGGTTGATATACACTTTTAGTGTGGGAGATAATTGATTGCCATGAACAATCGCATTGATGCAGGCTTCGTTTAGGCAGATCAAAACGTTGGCATACACCTCTTCCTGTAAAGAATATTTAATTCTAATGTCTTCAATAAAACTTTCCAGCTGATTGAGGCTCTCCAGGCTGGATGCCAGCTGAAGGGTATAGGTATCTGCCTTGCTAATTGGATTACCCACTTTTTGCTTTTCGATTTAATTTACAGCCATTCCAATTTTATACATTAAAACGGACAAAAGCTAAAAAAATTCTTAAAAGAGCTTATTTTTGTGATTCTTTCGGGATGTAGCGTAGCCCGGTATCGCGCCAGCATGGGGTGCTGGAGGTCGTCGGTTCAAATCCGGCCATCCCGACTTATTCAAACCCTAATAAACCAATTAATTTGTTAATAATCAGGTTCTTTCAAAATAAAACACGGATTATAGACCATAAAAAAACCCCGCTCCGATAAGAGCGGGGTTTTTTATACAAATCCTCGGTATTATTTTGGATCTAAAATGTTGTTGATGCGAACCAAAGCATCATCCAGGTGTGCCGAAACTACCGGGTTGCTGAATTTTGCTTTGCTGGCACGAATTTCCGCAGCTAAGTTTTTCAACTCTCTTCTGGCCAGCGGACGAATATCTGATTGAGATACATCGACAGCTGTGGTTCCCAGGAAAGAGGCAAACTCTGCAGGAACTCCAGCAGGGGTATCTTGTTCTTTAGTCATCAAGTATTCTAAGCGCTCAATATGGGCACGCTGCAGATTTCTGCGGTAAGTGTCGATATTGCCACCGGTCTTCAATTCTGACCAGATACCTTGATGAATATCACCGAAAAGATCGGTCATGCTGTAGGCATTAGCACCGTTTTTAGCGCTGTTATCAATTACTCTCGCCAAGCGACCGAAATCAAGGATGGTGCCTAACACATTCACCTGAGCACGACGAACACGGTCAACAATTCCCGCATTGTCGAATTTACCAAGTACGGCTTGATCCAACATCCAGGTAGGTGTTTTAAATGCTTGCTCATTGATGAAACGCATGGCTTCCTGTTGTTTTGCTCTGGCAACATGGGTATAAACCGCACCTTTTTGCTCGTAGGTTTTATCGTTTTCATAGATACCACCAATGTTCGACTTCACGTGTCCCATATAGCGGCTCCATTGTGACAATACTTCACCGTAAAGCTCTCTTAAATTATCGTATGGTTTTCCTTCTTCGTAGGTCCATTTTTCGATATTGGGAAGAATGCGTTTCAGGTTGGCGATACCGTATGTTGAAGCTTTAACAGCATCATTACCCAAATCTTCAGATTGTGCTCTTGGATCGATCGGGTTACCGGTTTGTTGTCCATAGAAATAGCGTGGATCACCAGCTTTTTCTATGGTCCATTTGTTTAAGATCTTCGCATCTTCATCAGCGGTTTTGTTATCAAACCAAGAATAACCCCACTTAATAGCCCATTTGTCGTACTCACCAATACCAGGGTATAATACCACGTCTCCATCACCCGGCTGGGCAATGTAGTTGAAACGGGCATAGTCCATGATAGAAGGAGCAGTTCCACCCATTCTTTTTGTAAAGGATGGAGAACGCAGAGAATCTACCGGATAAGCCACACTTGAACCAAAGTTATGCGGTAAACCTAATGTGTGGCCCACTTCGTGTGAAGAAACAAAGCGGATCAATTTACCCATGATCTCATCTTTAAATTTAGGAGAACGGGCTTCCGGATTAATTGCAGCGGTTTGTACAAAGAACCAGTTACGAACCAGGTTCATCACGTTATGGTACCAACCGATATCTGACTCCATGATTTCACCCGATCTTGGATCGGCAATATGCGGACCGTATGCATTTGGGATGTTAGAAGCGAAATAACGGATCACAGAGTAACGAGCATCTTCTGGGCTCCAATCCGGATCGTTAGGGGGATCTAAACAAACAATAGCGTTTTTGAAACCAGCCGCTTCAAAAGCAACATTCCAGTCGTTNACNCCATCTTTCAAGTGCTGACGCCATTTTTGTGGAGTGGCAGGGTCAATGTAATACACAATCTGTTTAACCGGTTCAACCAATTCACCTCTTAAATAAGCGGCTTTATCTTTTGGCTCCAGTTTCCAACGACGAGCATAACGGGTTACGGTTGCTTTTTGTGCATCAATTCCGTAATCCGTTTGAGTTTGAGAGAAAAATCCAACGCGGTCGTCAGACAAACGCGGCTTCATTGGAACTTTAGGCAACAACAACATAGAGTTGCTGATTTCTACCGTTACAGAACCCAAACTTCTGTCGCCCGGAGGCTCAGCAGCACGATAGGTTTTAGAGGTACGCACTTCTACGTTAATCGGGAAGCTTTTAACGGTGTCGATATACGAACGAGTCTCATCTAAAGCAGAGATTTTGTACTGGGTACGCACACCGCTTGGCACACCAAGCGATAATACATCTTTGGTGAATAAATCGGTTACATCAATTACTACCGAACCCGAATCTTTATTGATGGCTTTGATCTCAAAAGCACTCAAAATAGCATCCAAATTGGAGTTTTTTACAGACTGGTACATATCGGTACCTTGTAAAGCGATGTTACGATAAGAAGGAATTTTGATAAAAACCTGCTTGTCTTTTCTTTGCCACTTCCAGATTTGTTCGTTCAACTCTTCGCCGCCATAGGTACCATCTACGGGAGGGGTTTTGGTGTAGCGGGTTACTACGAGCATTTCTCTTCCAAAAAGAGAATCTGGAATTTCATAAAAATATTTACCATCCAACTGGTGTACTTTAAATAAACCTTTGTCTGTTTTCGCCTTTTCGGTGATCACATCTTTGTAAGGTTTCATTCCGGGCTTTGCTGCAGCCGGAGCAACTGGAGCCGGAGGCGCAGCTGGCGCAGGTGGGGTTTTACCCTTTTTCTGTGCAAATGCAGCACCAGCCGAACAAAATACCATCAGGGATACCAACATTAAGTTCCCTGTTTTTTGAAAAAGTTTCTTCATGAATTTTTGTTTTGGTTGTGTTAACAAATATAATTTTTGCGTGTTTTAATATACCACTTTAACAGTAAAGTTACAGTGCTCAATAAATCAATTATTTGGTTTCACCCGGTTCTTCCGGCTCGCTTTCGGCTTCTGGTTCAAAACTCAGCTGACCTCTTCCCGGGTTGCTGATCGTAAGTGTTTGTGTGAACCGCTCACCAGCAGCATTGATCAATTCCACTACGTATTTGCCGGCTTGCAAGTAAGCTTTTTTGTTGGCAGCGATAGATACATTTCCTCTTTTCGCTTTATTCCACTCTTCCTGATAGGCTTTCAGGGCGCTTTCGGCAACACTTAAATCGTAATGGATAAAATGAATGCCCCGTTCGTGCTTGATCTCTTCGTTCTTCAGCTCTAATCCACCCTCAGTTTTAATCTTTAAGCTAAGCTTTCCGGCACTTGCATTGTAAACAGGTATTTGTAATTGCGGTTCAAAAACGTTTTCTCCGAATTTACGTCCCCAAGAAGTACTAAAAGAAACGCTTGGTAGCTCAAACAGGTGGCTTGATTTTTTCAGCATTTCAGCATTCAATTGCTGCAGCTCTTTCACACTGGCAATGTATAGCGATCGGCCATGGGTGGCTACCACTAATTCTTGTTCGCGGGTTTGCACCACCAGGTCGTGAACAGCTACCGCAGGTAAATTGCTACCCAGGCGCATAAAACTTTCTCCACGATCCAATGAGGCGTACAGACCATGATCTGTTCCAACATAAATCAAGTCTTTGTTTTTGGGATCTTCTTTGATCACATTCACTGGTTCAAGTGGGAGATTTTTTCCAATCCGGGTCCAGGTTTGTCCGTAATCGGTTGATCTATAAACATATGCATTGAAATCATCGTTGCGGTAACCGTTCAGAGATGCATACACTGTTCCTTCTTCAAAAGCAGAAGGATACACCTGCGAAACCCACAGGTCTTGCGGTAATTTATCTGAAATCTTGGTCCAATTGTATCCACCGTCTTTACTCACGTGAATCAATCCATCGTCAGAACCCACATAAATCAGTCCGAATTTAAGTGGAGATTCTTCAATCGTGGTCAAGGTTCCATAAGCTACGTCGCCCGGTTTGCCACCCTTGGTCAAATCGCCCGAAAGGGTCATAAAATCGGTCGCTTTGTTCATGGAGCGATGGAATTTGTTGGAACCGAAATAAACCACATCCTGATTATGGCGTGAAAGATGTACTGGCGATTCCCAGTTCCATCTCAACGGTCTTTCCCCTAATTCGTGTTTTGGTTGGAAAGGTAAACGCTCTTTGGTTTGCTGGTTCACCCGATTGTAGAATCCATATTGAGATCCGGTGTATACCAAATTATTGTCGCGGGTATCAATAGCCACTTGCATGCCATCTCCTCCGTTCAACATTTTGTAAGGATATTCACCGCCATCATACCAGCCATAACCCGCTTTATAAGTAGATGGGCCCACCCAAACACCATTGTCTTGTAATCCACCGTAAACACGGTAAGGTTTGGCCATGTCAACATTCACCGAGTAAAATTGACCAACGGCCGGTGTATTGGCCTTGAACCAGGTTTTCCCGTCGTCGTAAGAAATATTAATCCCCCCATCGTTACCATTGATCAAGTGACCCTCTTTTTTGGGGTTTACCCATAGCGCATGGTGATCGGAGTGTACATTCTCCCCATCAATAGATTGAAAGGTTTTTCCCCCATCTGCCGATTTCCAAATCGGAACTCCCATGATATACACTTTCTCTGGATTGCTTGGTGAAACTGTAATCTGACCAAAGTAATATCCGTAAGTATTGTACAAACCTCTCAGGTCCATGGTGTTCACTTTTGTCCAGGTTTTACCCGCATCCATACTGCGGTAAACCTCCGCTTCCACGATGGGTGTGCCGAACATTAAGGCATTCGCATCTTCCAGGAATTCTACTAAAGCTATCGGCTTCAATCGGTCGGCTTTAACCGCAGCCTTCACCGATTGAGCTGTATGCTTTGCCGGGAATCTATTTTCTTTTAAAAAGGCATTCAGTTTATCATCATCTAAGGCTAAAAACGCATCTTTTTGAATGTTTCTAAAAGTTTCTTTGCTGTAATCGTCTTTTTTCTCGGTTTTTTCTTCTGCTCTTGCTGCCTGGTTGTCTAATACAGCATAAATTATATCGGGTGATTTGGGGTAAATGGCCAAACCGATACGGCCAACTCCTTCACCTTCCGGAAAACCACTGCTTCCCCCACTGATCAGTGTCCAGGAGTCGCCACCATCAGTACTTTTATAAATACCCGATGTCTTTCCGCTTTCTACAAAATTCCAGGCCCTGCGCTGGCGATGCCACATAGAGGTATAAAGCACTTCTGGATTAGAGGGGTCGATCACCAGGTCAATGGCGCCGGTATTTTCATCAATTGAAAGCGTTTGTTTCCAGATTTTACCGCCATCGGTACTTTTATAAACACCTCTTTCTTTATTTGGAGAATACAAATGCCCCAAAACGGCAACGAAAAGAGTATTGTTGTTTCTAGGATGAAGAATTATCCTACCGATATGGTGTGACTCGGGTAAGCCCAGGTTCTCCCAGCTTTTTCCGCCGTCGGTACTTTTGTAAATACCGGTACCAGAGTATGATGAACGGCTGGAATTGTTTTCCCCGGTTCCGACCCAAATGGTTGTTTTTTTATTCTCAGGAGTCCAGGCTGACCAATCAACTGCAATATCGCCGATGGTCATCGATTCTTGTTGATCGAACAAGGGCTGGAAGGAGATACCGTTATTTTCTGTGATCCACAACCCGCCGGAGGCGTAAGCCACATAAAAATTGGTCGGGTCGTGAGGATTCACATCTATATCTACCACACGGCCACTCATGATGGTGGGTCCCACCGATCTGAACTTAATTTGATTTAATAAACTGTTTTTTTCCAGCTCTTGCCTTTGCTTAAAGCTCTCTAATCGGAGTTGGGCTGGTGTGTAGGTGGTTTTGCTTTTTTGTGCATAAAGGTTCACTGTCAATCCAATGGCAGCAACCCAAACGAAAATGAAATTTCTCATTAAAAAGGATTTGCTTGTAAAGTAAATATAGCTTTTGTGCTACAATTAGATCTTTCTTTTGAGTGTAAAAAGTATTTTTTTGGTTTTATCGCTGTTTTTGGGAAGAATACTTAACAAATAACTGCGCTCATTCCCCGATTTGAATAAATTGTCGATTTCGTTGACGCTGAACTGAGCAACCGGCTTAAAATTAATGCTGATGATCTCGTCTCCCGCCACCAGTCCTTCCAGTTCTGCCGGAGAGCCCTCCGCTACCCTGCTAATGATTACTCTTTTATAATCAGGACCAATACTTACCAGCTCCAAACCACTCATATCATGTTCAAATTTCTCTCTAAAAAACCCTGAAGGTTTCACATACATAGTATTTCGGCTGTAGTCAAAAACCACCTGAAATCTTTTTAATACTTGATTTCCCAGATTGCCATTGCGCCCAACGAGTGTGAGTTTGGCTGCCAAATCCTCATAATATGGGAATGCACTGATCACCCTATCCAATTTATACTTGCCAATACTCAATGATTTGATCCGGCCCAAATAACCTTCGATGGGCCCGCCTAAACCCACTCCCAGATTACCCGCAATATTTACATCCGGTATTTGAAAAGGCTTGCCGTTTTCATTTTCCAGAGAAAGCGGATGCCCGGCGCCAGTATCAATGATGAGTTTAACCCGCTTCCCGCTGCCATCGCTCAACACCAGGTTGGTTTCAAGATAGGGCTTACGCTGTTCAATGCTGATGGGGATTTTTTGCCCCTTGCGTGGGATGAATTCCTCAGAAAATGGGTATATGGTTAGATGTTGATCAACATAGTTGATGCGCACAATAAAACTATTGAAAAACTCGTAACCCAGTAAACCATGAACGGGCATACCGGCATACTCAGACAAGTTAAAAACATCTTTTTGGAGGATGGCGGCAGGAATGTAATTTCCACGGGCCCTGCCTAAACTAAGATTGAGGGGTGGAGAAACAAAAGCATCCAGATCGGGATTGTTGCCCAAGCCCATGATTTTTATATTTCTAAGATTTTCTAACCGTAGTTGTTCAGATAGCTGATAATCAGTCACTAATAACACACCAACCCCAGAGTCGAGTACAAAATTATAAGGCCCCGATTCATTGATATAAACAGGAACAATGATCAGGTTTTTGATCAGCTTGAAAGGGATGATTTCTCTTTTTTGTCGTTCGGGCAATAGAAAGGATTGGGCGTTTGAATTTTCAGACCGGAAGAGCAGCCCCCAACCCAATCCAATAATAATTACAATCCGATACAGGTAAGGAGCTGTGAGCATACACTATAATTTACAACAATTCTGCCAAACTCAAACCATTGTTCAACAAAAAGGGGGCGCCAATGAGCACCCCCTTTTTGTTATTTCAATCGTAACGGAACGAATATTCCAAAGGTGATATTTCTACCGGGGTTAAAGAATCCTAAATCCGGATTACTTTCATCTAAACGTCCGGGTTTAAATCTGCTTAAATGATCAAAATAAGCTTTATTCAACAGGTTGTTGCCGGCTATTTGAACCCGTATGCTCTGTTTCCCGATATTCAATTCGGTACTCAAGGAGGCATTGACTAAACTGTAGGCTCCGGTAGCCAATTCAAAAATATCGGTACGGCTTTGGCGGAAGAAATGATCCAATCCGAGCGAAAAATAGGTATTCTTCAAACCGCTTAATTTTGGCTCGAGGCGAATCTCGTTTCTCCAAACACCCGCCGGAATAAACGGTAGCGGAGTGTCGGTTTCCAAATTTTGCCCCCGGGTGTAGGCAATACTGCTTTCCAGGTGTAATAATTCGATAGGATGTAGGGTCAGGCTAAATTCTGTACCGGTAAGCAAGGCTCTGTCTTGAACAAACCGGAAAAGCGGAAAAATTTCGCCCTCCGCTAAAATGGTCTCATTGCCATTTTGGCGATAATAGATGTAATTGTTGATCTGATTATAAAACACACTCCATTCGCCACTTATTTTCTCGGTGTTAAAGCCCCAGCTCAAATCGCTGTAAAGACTGCGTTCGGGCTTTAAATTGGCATTGCCAACTTCGAAACGGAAAGTACCTTCATGCACTCCGTTAGATCCCAGTTCAGCAATATTGGGAGCCCTGAATGCCGATCCGATGTTGGCTTTAAAATTCCATTCATCACTCAGTTCGTGCGTAAATCCAATAGCCCCACTCCAATTGGTAAATCGATTACTCAAAGCATTAAAAATGGTTTCACCACCATCCTCAAGAGCTTCGCCGGTCATTTTCCGGTAATCTATACGACTACCCAAATTGAGCGAAGTATTGCTCCAATTCTTTTTAAAGTAAGCGAAAACACCTAGCTCTCTTGATTGATAATTAGGGATTAAAAACTCTTCCCCTTTGTTTTCACTATTTTGGAAAGCACCGGAAATCCCCCAAACAGGCTCCCAGCCATTCTTTTCTTCTCCAAAGTATTTGAAATCATAACTCCATGTTTTCAAATCAAAAAACAGAGCGGCGTGGTTGGCTTCGTGCTCAAACTCCTTACGAAGATTGTTTTGGAAAGTGATATTGCTGCGGAGGCGGCCTTTACCCAATAAGATATTGCTGTTTAATGCAGCTTTTCTATGGACCACATCCTGGAAGGGTAGCATCAATTCACGCGATTTGATCTGTTGGTTGCTCAATACATTTCCATCTTCGTCTTCAAAATTTCCATCACCGTTTAGTTCAAAATCAGGCAAGCCCAACTTACTGCTAAAGTTTGATAAATTAAGATGTGCGTAGCCCCACTTTTTATTCAAGCCAATTTGAGCTCCTACATTAAACTCGTTAAATCCGGTATTGGGAATTCGCATGGACGGGTTTTGGTAAGCAATGGCACTTTTGCCCGAAGCCCTTAATCGCCAAATCAAACCATTTTTATTACCATATAGCATCAATGAGCCGGCGCTCATATTGTTTACACTCGAAAAATTAGTGATAAACTCTCCCTTAATTTGGCCCTCCGGCGCCGGTAGATCATCAATCAGATTCACTACCCCCCCCAAAGCATCAGATCCATAAAGCAAACTGGCCGCACCTTTTAATACTTCCACCCTACCTACACCAAACTGATCGATCTCAATACCATGCTCATCGCCCCATTGCTGGCCTTCTTGTTTGGCCCCGTCGGCAAGGGTAATTACCCGGTTATAGGACAATCCACGAATCACCGGCTTCGAAATACCGCCACCAGTGGTAATTTGTGAAACTCCCGGAATTCTGCTGATCGCATCGACGATGTTGGTAGATTGTTTCGTCAACTGCTCTTTACTCAGCAGCGAAACAGAAGTGCTGTTTTTCCGATTATCGGTGCTGGATGCAGAACCGGTGATGACTACTTCTCTGGCCTCAATGGTACTGGGGCTCAACCTAAAAATCAGTTCTTCTTCAACTGCCAGGTCAATGGTTTGAGTAATGGTCTGATAACCCATAAACCGAACCGCTATCAAAAACTTACCTTTTGGTGGCGTGTTTTTAAAATTAAAGTCGCCATTAGTTCCCGTGCTGCTAATCAGCTTTAATTCTGGAATGGCTATACTGGCACCCGGCAGCGGGTTTCCACTTTGTTTATCGAGCACCCTGCCTGTAAAACCAGCAATGCTTTGGGCTTGAATACGAATGCTGAGAACAAATAGTAAACCCAAAAAAATATATTTCTTACACATAAAAGTCTTTTTAAATAAACAACAGGATCAATGATCTCTGATTATAGATCATTATAAATTATTAGAATAGATAAATTAAATAAGTGGAGCAGGTGGTCCCCTCAGACTTTGGTAAACAATATCCGACTGATAAAATCTCGAGCTTTCGGTCGAAATCTTTTTGAGTAGAGAGGGTTTATAGAAAGAAAAGTTAATCCCTTCTGGATTAATAAATGTTTTATCTACATGAAAGGTACATGCCCAGCAAAAAGACACTCGTTTACCCAGGTGACTTTTATGTTGACAAGTTTGCCCACCAGCCACCTTACAAGAGACCGCATTCTCAGTATTGATACGGTGCTCATGAAAAAAATCAGCCGGGATAATGCTCGCCGAAAAGCACAGCAAGAGAAAAAGCGCCATCCCTGAAAGGGTGTATTTTCTGATATTTTTCATTTTTGACTATTGTAAAGTTAATCAAAACATCAAAATGACTAAATTCGAACTGTAACAAATGGATTACCTATGACAATGCAAACCATGGATCTTTCTGTCAAAAATACGCCCACCGGAAACCAATTAAATTGCAAAGGGTGGGTGCAGGAAGCAGCATTACGTATGCTGTTGAACAACTTGGATCCGGAGGTTGCAGAGCGACCGGAAGATCTCATCGTTTATGGTGGAAGAGGTAAGGCTGCTCGAAGTGCGGAGTCGCTGGAACTGATCGTCAAGGCATTAAAAGACTTAGAAGAAGATGAAACCCTGTTGATCCAGTCGGGTAAACCCGTGGGTATTTTGCCCACTCACAAAGATGCCCCAAGGGTATTGATTTCTAATTCACAGCTGGTTCCTAAGTGGGCCACTCAACAGCATTTCGACGATTTAGAGGATAAGGGTCTGATGATGTACGGTCAAATGACAGCCGGCTCCTGGATCTACATTGGCTCACAGGGAATTGTACAAGGCACATTTGAAACCTTTGCCGAAGTGGCCCGCCAGCATTTTGGCGGCAGCCTGAAACACACCATTTCAGTAACAGCAGGTTTGGGTGGTATGGGTGGTGCCCAGCCCCTGGCCATTACCATGAATGAAGGCGTTTGTTTGGCGGCCGAAGTGGAGGAGTGGCGAGTTCGCAAAAGATTGGAAACCCGCTATATCGATGAAATATGTTTTGATATTGATGAAGCCATTGATCGGGCATTGACATACAAACAAGAAGGAAAGGCGATTTCCATTGGGGTGGTAGCTAATGCTGTTGAATTATTGAATAGATTAATTGAACGTAATATCACGGTAGATGTATTGACCGATCAAACCTCTGCCCACGATCCACTGATCGGCTATTTCCCGGAAGGATTAACAGTGGAAGCGGCAAAGGTATTGCGTGAGGAAAATTCCCAAGAATATACCCGCAGATCTTACGCCACCATGGCCAAACACATTGAGCTGATGTTGGAATTGCAGAAAAGAGGCGCTATCACTTTTGATTATGGTAACAATTTAAGAGGAAGAGCACTGGAAGCCGGTGTAACACACGCTTTCGATTTTCCGGGTTTTGTTCCGGCCTATATCCGCCCTTTGTTTTGCGAAGGCAAAGGTCCTTTCCGTTGGGCTGCTCTTAGCGGCGATCCGCAAGACATTGCGGTAACCGATCAAGTAATCTTAGATTTATTTCCAGAGAATGAAGGTTTGCGTCGTTGGATCACCATGGCACAAGAGCGCATTGCTTTCCAAGGATTACCGGCCCGAATTTGCTGGCTGGGGCAGGGGGAACGCGAAAAAGCCGGATTGGCCTTCAACAAACTGGTCGCCGAAGGAAAGGTAAAAGCACCCATCGTTATTGGTCGCGACCATTTGGATACGGGCTCAGTTGCTTCACCTAACCGTGAAACCGAAGCCATGAAAGATGGTTCGGATGCGGTGGCCGACTGGCCGATTTTGAATGCCTTGATCAACACCGCGGGTGGCGCCAGTTGGGTTTCGCTGCACCATGGCGGCGGCGTAGGAATTGGCTATTCCATCCACGCCGGTATGGTGATTGTAGCCGATGGTACGGCTGATGCAGAACGTAGAATTAAACGTGTATTGCATAATGATCCGGCCATGGGTGTGATCAGACATATGGATGCGGGCTATGATATTGCACAGGATACTGCCCGTAAGTTCAAGTTGGATATCAAAGAAAGACTTCGATGAAGCTAGCCGAGATCAATCAAAAATTTACCGCATTACAAAACCGCTTGGCAGCAGATTTTGATTCCGAAAAACCAGACCTCAAGGTCATTTTGTTCTTAATTGGAGTGCAGGAATTGGGACTTGGTCCCCAAAAATTCAGTAAGCGACAAAAAGAAGAGCTGATGCACATAGCCACTTGTCGTTTATTTAGCGAAATGGGCTTTTATGAGTTAGAAGGCCTGGATCAAGATGGATGGCCGCATTGGAAATTGGTAAAACCCATTCCGGCTTATACCCTGTTAGAACAAGAAATGATCATCAAATCTCTCGTTGTCAGCTATTTCGAAGCACTCTAATTGTTTATATTCGATAAAAATCAAATCAAATGAAAAAACTCCTTTTATCCGCCCTGTTGTTGTTAGCCATGGCGGCTCAGGCAGCTAAACCTAAGCACCAGTTTGTACGTATTAAAACCGAAAAGGGCGAATGTGTGGTGATGTTGTACAACCAAACCCCCAAGCACAGAGATAATTTTGTAAAGATTACGAAAGACGGAAATCTCACCGGCACCCTATTTCACCGGGTGATTCAGGGTTTCATGATTCAAGGAGGTGATCCGGATTCTAAAACCGCCAAACCTGGTCAGGCTTTAGGCGATGGCGATTTAGGTTATACCGTTCCTGCGGAGTTCCGTGACAGTTTGTTTCACAAGAAAGGAGTCATCGCGGCAGCGAGAGATAATAATCCAGAAAAAGCTTCGAGTGCCTGCCAATTTTATTTGGCACAAGGCAAAGTTTTTACAGATGAACAATTAAATACTTTGGAAGAAACCCGTTTAAAAGGTCGGAAAATTCCTGCCTGGCAGCGTGAGGTTTACAAAACCCTGGGCGGCATTCCTCACCTTGACCAAAACTATACCGTTTTTGGTGAGGTGATTCAAGGAGTGGAGATGATCGATACGATCGCAGCCGTTAAAACCGGTCCCGCTGACCGACCAGTGGAGGATGTTCGTATGGACGTGACCCTGTTGAAAAAGAAAGAAGCCCGTAAACTCGAAAAAACATTTGGATTGGCCACTAAACCATGAAAATAATCACCTACAATGTTAATGGTATTCGTTCTGCTCTAAGCAAAAATTGGCTGGCCTGGTTACAGGCTACACAGGCCGATGTGGTTTGCCTGCAGGAAATCAAAGCTACGCCAGAGCAAATCGCCGATTTGTATGTTTTGGAACAGATGGGCTACGAACATTACTGGTATCCGGCTGAAAAGAAAGGCTATAGCGGCACGGCTATCTTGACCAAAATCACGCCGAAACATGTGGAATTTGGATCGGGGATGGACGATTACGATCGTGAGGGTCGTATTATCCGGGCCGATTTTGAGGATGTATCGGTGATGAGCACTTATTTTCCATCGGGATCAAGTGGAGACGAACGTCAGGCATTTAAATACCGCTTCCTGGACGATTTTCAACAATACATCGATCAATTGAAATGGGCTTATCCCAAACTGGTCATCTCGGGAGATTACAATATTTGTCATAAACCCATCGATATCCACAACCCCAAATCAAACGCCAATTCTTCCGGCTTTTTACCTGAAGAACGGGAGTGGATGGAAAACTTTATCCAAAGCGGATTTGTAGATAGTTTCAGGCATTTTAACCCGGAGCCACACCATTATACCTGGTGGAGTTACCGTGCCGGCGCCAGGGCCAAGAACCTGGGTTGGCGCATCGATTATCACCTCGCCAGTAAAGAATTACAAGCACATCTGAAACGGGCAGCTATTTTACCCGATGCTAAACATTCAGACCATTGTCCGGTCTTACTGGAACTGGATATCTAAATATGAAATCGCTGCTCATTACAGATATTGCCCAACTGGCGGGTTTGCATCCTGCAGCACAGCTCCAGCTCCGCGGTAGCGAAATGGCCAATTTGCCCGTTTTGGAAAATGCCTGGCTTTTGCTCGAGAATGGAAAGATCAAGTCCTTTGGTCCGATGGATCAACTGCCTGAATTAGCCGAATCAACCGAGCGGATCTCTGCCAATGGGGGTTGCGTGCTGCCTTCCTGGTGCGATTCACATACCCACCTGGTTTTTGCGGCCAGCCGCGAAGAAGAGTTTGTGATGAAAATCAAGGGAAAGAGCTATGAAGAAATTGCCGCTGCCGGAGGGGGCATTCTGAACTCGGCAAGCAAAGTACAGACCGCCACAGAGGAAGACCTTTTTCAAAAAGCCTGGCAACGATTGGAGGAGCTCATCCGTTTAGGAACCGGAGCCATTGAAATTAAAAGTGGCTACGGACTGAGTCACGAGTCAGAACTAAAAATACTGCGTGTGATCCGAAAGCTGAAAGAAAAATCACCTATCCCGGTAAAAGCCACTTTTTTGGGTGCACATGCTTATCCTCAAGAATACAAAAGCAATCATGGGGGATATATTGATCTGCTGATCAATAAAATATTGCCTCAAATTGCAGCAGAGGGCCTCGCCGATTATATCGATGTGTTTTGTGAGCAAGGCTTTTTTTCCTTAGCAGAAACCGACCAACTATTGGAAGCAGGTGAAAAACATGGATTAAAAGCCAAAATACACGCTAACCAACTTTCCGCAAGTGGTGCTGTGGAGCTGGCCGTAAAACATCAGGCATTATCGGTAGATCATTTAGAGGTGATGAATGAGCCGGCATTTCAGGCCTTGTCAAAAAGTGATACCATCTCCACATTGCTACCCAATTGCTCCTTGTTTTTGAACATTCCATTTGCTAATGCTCGTGAGCTAATAAACAATAACGTAGCTGTAGCCTTGGCTTCCGATTTTAATCCGGGTTCTTCCCCTTCGGGTAATATGAACTTGGTGCTTTCTCTGGCCTGTATGCGCATGAAAATGCTGCCAGAAGAAGCCATCAATGCCGCTACACTGAATGGTGCGGCAGCCCTAGAACTGGCTGCCGATTATGGCAGTATCGCTCCGGGTAAGGTAGCCAATCTCATTATTACCAAACCGATACCCTCTTTGGCTTACCTGCCTTATGCTTTTGGAAGCAATTTAATAGACCGAGTAATCGTTAAAGGAGCAATCTATGAATAAGATCATTTTCACCAGCCCAGCGCAATTGCTTTCATTGACGAATATCCGAGAAGGCGAAAACAAACTGGGGCAAAAAATGGGTACGGTTGCCGATTTAGCGGACCTAAGAAACCATCCTGCAAAATTTGTATTGCTGGGCATTCCCGAAGATGTGGGTGTACGTGCCAACGGTGGTCAAGCAGGTACCGCAACCACCTGGCCTGCGGTTTTGCGTGCCTTTTGCAATATTCAAAGCACCGCTAAGTTGAGTGGTGAAGATATCGTGGTACTCGGAGAAATCAATATAACGGAAGAGCAATTCAGTAGCTTGCAAACTCCAATTAATGAATTACCCAAGCTGGTGGAACGTGTGGATGAGAATGTGTGTGAGGCGATGCTGCAAGTTTTTGAGGCGGGTAAAGTGCCCATTGTGATTGGTGGCGGACACAATAATGCCTACCCCTTGTTGAAGGCGCTTTCTCAAAGTAAAAAAATACCTGTGAATGCACTGAACATGGATGCCCACGCTGATTTCAGAAAGCTGGAGGGCAGACACAGCGGAAATGGCTTCTCTTATGCATTTGAAGAAGGTTATTTAGACAAATATGCTGTTTGGGGCCTGCATGAGAACTATAATGCACAATATCTCATCGACCGGATGAACGCCCATCCCGATAGAATAAACTATACTTTTTTCGAGGATTTTATGACCTGGAAAACCGATCCGGGCAGCTCTTTTGACCGTGCCATGCAATTTGTGCAGGGGGTATATGGTTTAGAATTGGATATGGACAGCGTGGCCTATGCTGCATCCAGTGCGGCATCGCCAACTGGTTTTACTGCGGAGGTCATCCGATCTATGCTCTACCAAACCAGGGCCTTCAAGCCTGCTTACCTGCATATTTGCGAAGGCATTGCAGAAGCTCAACCCCTACAGGCTAAACTGATCGCTTATTTCATCAGTGATTTTATCAAAGCCCAGTTTTAAGCAAACTCCCAAATTTTTTGAGGAGTGATGCAGGTATCCAGAGGGATATCTTGCGAATTTAAGTCAGTAATTTCATCGATTGGTTCGAAAAAAGAAAGTCCAACTTTCCGAACATTTGGCTTGCATTCAGCCAGGAAACGATCGTAAAAACCTTTTCCATAGCCAACACGGTGTCCCTGTTTGTCGCAGGCCAGCAGCGGCACTAAAACTAAGTCTATTTCTCTTGCGTTGATCTCTTTTCCGCCTTGCGGTTCTGTAATTTCCCAGCGGTTTTCAGCCAGCTGGGTATGTTCATCCCAAATGTAGTGGCTAAGGCTGTGCGTTTCTAAATTGCTTTTAGACAAGATCAGCTGAATTTCTGGGTGCTGTTTTCTGAGCCAATCGGCCACCGGGTAGGTATTGATTTCTTTTTTGGATAAGATGGGCAGAAAGAGGTGGACTTGCTCAACCCCTTGCAGGTCTAGTTGCTGGAATTGCTTCAGCAGCTCCAAGTCCATTTTTTCTACTTCTTTGGTAGTAAAAGCCTGCCGCAAATTCAGGAAATGCTGGCGGGCTTCACTCTTGTTCATGCGATCCATCGGTCTAAAAATAAAAAAACGGCCTCAGATTTCTCTAAGACCGTCATCATAATCAACCTAAACCTTAAACTTAATTAAAGGATCTTTATTTCACCCGCTCGATATAATCTCCGGTACGGGTGTCCACTTTCACTTTGTCGCCCTGATTGATGAACAAAGGAACGCGGATTTCAACACCGGTTTCCACGGTGGCGTTTTTCATAGCATTGGTAGAAGTATCACCTTTCACGGCCGGCTCGGTATACGTAATTTCCAGTTCCACACTAGTTGGGGCCTGTGCCATGATCGGCTCTTCGCTTTCGAAAGCAACGATCACATTCATGCCTTCTTTGATAAATCTGGCGGCATCGCCAAACAAGAATTTAGGAATGCTGTATTGTTCGAAAGTATTGTTATCCATGATCACGAAGTTCTCACCTTCGGGATACAGGTATTGGTAATCGCTGGTTTCTACACGGCAAATCTCTACTTCCTCATCGGTGCGGAAGCGGTATTCTACTAATTTGCCGGTTTTTACGTTACGCATACGGGCCTGATAAAAGGCACGAAGGTTTCCGGGCGTACGGTGAATAAATTCTTCGACCGCTACCAGTTCGCCATTGAAGCGAAGGATATTCCCGTTTTTAATTTCTGATGCTTTTGCCATAAAACAGCTTTTTTGTACTCAAACAAGTACCCGTTTTCGTGCCGCAAAGGTAGGTGGTTTTTTCTTTAATCACAACCTCAGTTGGAATTTTCTCCAACCAGGCTATCAAAGTTTTTATAGTCTGAAATTTGGAGCTGTTGTGTACAGGATTTGTATTCCTCTTCCTGATTGGAGCAGATGATTAACAGACGTTCTTTTGTATAATTGGCCACTAAGTGCTGATACCATTCTATCCCCTGTTTATCCAGGTTCGCTGTGGGCTCATCCAAAAGTAAGACCGGCGTATTTGTAAATACAGCTAAAGCCAGCTTGCAGCGCTGTTTCATGCCTGATGAAAAATACCGGATCGATTTATTATCTACTTTTTTTAGATCCAGTATCCGGATAATTTCTTTAGAATTAAACCCCGGTAAAAAATCTTTGAATTGAAAATGGAAATCAATCATCTCAGCTAAACTAAACTCTTCAATTAGATCTAAATAAGGTGCAGCAATTGAGATGTGTTCGTAAAAATCGTCCGATTCAATTTTAGTTTCTCCCGATTGATAAGTGAGAGAACCCTCAGAAGCAGAGAGACTCCCCGCTAAAACTTGTAAAAGTGTAGATTTCCCACTTCCGTTAGCGCCCAAAATGGCATAAGCCTGTCCTCGCTCGAAGCGATAGTTTAATGATCTGAAAATCCATTCCTGATTAAAACGGCGACCGATATTTTCGAGAATGATTTCCATAGACCGATTAACCGTTGCCGAAACCCTTCATGATACCGCGGTTTGAGTTGCGAATGAAATTCACAATTTCATCTCGCTCTTCGGTAGGTTTAAAACCTGCTTCCACCATGTCTAAAGCTTTGGTGGTATTGCTGTTTTTTAAGAATAAAACCCGGTATATATCTTGAATTTCGTTGATTTTTTCTGGGCTGAATCCTCTGCGACGTAAACCCACAGAATTGATACCTACGTAAGAAAGTGGTTCACGACCAGCTTTGGTATAGGGTGGAACATCCTTCCGAACCAAAGATCCGCCGGAAATCATCACGTGGGCGCCAATACAAACAAACTGGTGTACGGCGCTCATACCCCCAATAATGGCGTAATCTTCTACGGTAATATGGCCCGCCAACTGTACCCCATTTGCCAGGATACAGTTATTACCCACTATACAATCATGTGCCACGTGGGTATAAGCCATCAGCAATACATTGTTTCCAATTCGGGTTTCTTTCCGGTCGATCGTGCCACGGTTAATGGTTACACATTCGCGGATGGTGGTGTTATCTCCAATTACTGCCAGGGTTTCCTCCCCTCCAAATTTTAAATCCTGAGGAGATGCGGAAATCACGGCACCTGGAAAAATTCTGCAGTTCTTGCCAATACGTGCACCATTCATAATGGTTACATTGGAGCCAATCCAAGTTCCCTCGCCAATCACTACATCTTTATGAATGGTTACAAAAGGTTCAATTACGACATTATCAGCAATTTTTGCCTGCGGATGAATGTAGGCTAAAGGTTGAATCATTGTTTTAATTTGGTTTTTTGGAAATTTGAGCCATCAGCTCTGCTTCTACCACCACTTTATCTCCCACCATTCCAATACATTTCATTTGTGCAATACCTCTTCTGATAGGAGTAATTAAGTCGCAACGAAACACCAGCGTATCTCCGGGTAATACTTTTTCTTTAAAACGAGCTTGTTCTATTTTTAGAAAATAGGTTAGGTAATTTTCCGGATCATCTACCGTGTTTAGGACCAGAATTCCACCCGTTTGGGCCATGGCCTCAATTTGTAATACACCCGGCATAACAGGTGTACCTGGAAAATGTCCCTCAAAAAAGGGCTCATTCATGGTCACATTTTTCACACCTACCACGTGATTTTTCGATAGTTCGAGAATTTTATCGACTAACAAGAAAGGTGGCCGGTGGGGCAAAATGTTCATGATCTGCGTAGTGTCGTACACCGGTTCTGCATTTAAATTGTATTTCGGGGTAGTTTTTTTGCTACGTTCTTTTTTAATCTGTGCCTTAATTTTTTTGGCAAAAGCCACGTTTGCTGCATGCCCGGGGCGGGCAGCCATGATGTGTCCTTTAAGCGGAACGCCCACCAAAGCCAAATCGCCGATCATATCGAGTAATTTATGGCGTGCAGGCTCATTTTGATGGCGCAATTTGATGTTATTTAAAATCCCCTCTCGTGCAACATCGATATCATCTTTATTAAAAAGTTTAGCCAAACGATCTAGTTCTTCGCGACTTACCTCCTTATCTACCACCACAATGGCGTTATTTAAATCGCCCCCTTTAATCAGATTGTGCTCGAGCAGCATTTCTAATTCGTGAAGGAAACAGAAGGTTCTACAGGATGCGATTTCTTTTTTAAATTCGGATAAATTGGTGATTGCCGCATGCTGGCTTCCTAAAATCGGAGAGTTATAGTCAATCATGCATGTAAAGCGGTAATCGTCTAAAGGCATCGCTACCATTTCTACCCGACGTTCAGGCTCTGTATAGTGAATGTTAGAAGGAATGGTATAATATTCCCGATCAGCTTCCTGTTCCAAACAGCCCACTTTTTCAATAGCCTCGATAAATTCAATGGAACTCCCGTCCATGATTGGTATTTCCGGCCCATCCAATTCCAACATCACATTATCAATTTCGGCACCCACCAAAGCAGCCAGCACGTGTTCTACAGTACTTACACTTGCGCCGTTTTGAGTGATAGTGGTTCCCCTTGAAGTGTCGGTCACATTGTCTACATCGGCATCTACTACGGGTTTTCCAGGCAAATCTACCCTTGAAAATTTAAAACCGTGGTTTTCGGGTGCCGGCTTGAAAGTAATGTTCACCGCTTCTCCGGTGTGCAAACCCACCCCCGAAAGCGTGAATTCCGATTTAATAGTTCTTTGTTTTGTATTCATGTTTATGTTTAGTAATTAGGCAATGGTTTTATTCATCATCCCGGTTTACTAATGATTTCAATTCTTTTTCTAGTGCTTCCAGTTTTCTCTCTAATTCGGGGAGGCGTTGGAAGACCACCTGCGAACGATAGTTATCATTAAAAGTACTTACAGGCATCCCGCCCCATTTTTTTCCTTCTTCTTCCAAACTGCGGTTCACACCCGTTTTGGCAGCAATTTGTGAGCCTTTGGCAATGGAAATATGCCCTACTGTACCCACCTGGCCACCCATGACTACATTTTCACCCACTTTGGTGCTACCCGAAATACCACTCTGAGAGGCTATCACTGTATTGCTGCCAATTTCCACGTTATGGGCTACCTGAATCAGGTTATCAAGTTTTACTCCCTTACGGATGATGGTAGAACCCATGGTAGCCCTGTCGATGGAGTTGTTGGAACCAATTTCTACATCATCTTCAATTACAACATTACCAATTTGAGCTATTTTTTTGTAGGTGCCATCAGCTTGAGGAGCGAAGCCAAACCCGTCGCTACCGATCACAGTTCCTGAATGAATGACCACCTGATTACCCAATACACATTCGTGGTATACTTTTACTCCGGCAAAAAGCGTACAGCTTTCACCGATCTTTACCATATCACCTATATACGTTTGTGGATAGATTTTAGTATGATCACCAATCACCGCATTGGCCCCGATGTATGCAAATGCCCCGATGTATACATTTTTTCCAATCTTGGCGCTTGGATGAATAAAATTCGGCTCTTCAATACCGCTTTTATCCAATTTAGCCTGATTATAGGCCTCCAGCAGAATAGAAAACGAACTGTAGGCATCTTTTACCCTGATTAAAGTTGCCGAAACCGGTTTGGCAAGGTTTAAATCCTCATTTATGATTATGATGGAAGCCTCTGTAGTGTACAAGTAAGGCTCGTATTTAGGATTGGCAAGGAAGGAAAGCGAGCCGCTTTGCGCTTCCTCTATTTTAGCCACACTGCTTACCGCCACCTCCGGGTTGCCTTCAATGGTTCCATTTAGTAATTGCCCGATTTGAAGAGCAGTAAATTGCATGTGCGCTATTTAGGGTGTGTAAATTTAAACAATCTGCAAATTTAACCTTATTTAGGGTTTAGCCTAACAAAAAATTTACAATGACTGATNGGATAGCTCCTTCAAGTAGCAAAAAATATATTTTTTTACGGTTTTAGCTAAGGCCTCTAAGTTCGAATTATCAGATGCTTGGGCTATATCGAGCACACTGCCATCTTTCATTAATATTTGAATACTGCCGTCTCCAGGCTTGTAAGCATTATTTTTGATGGTATCTGTAAATACAAAATAAGAAGCATCATCTTCTTCCAGGTCAAACTGATCTATGGCCTTTTGCACCATTTCATCAATCACATACAATTCCGGTGCTTGGTTGCTAATCTCCACTTGATAGAGATTGCGTTCTATCAAATTTTTGCAAAGCCTGGAGAGGATTTTATCTCCGTCTGCTGCCCAAACTTTTATCGAGGTAAAAATATCGTGATCGTCTAATTGTGAAAATTTTTCAAGATGGATGGGATCCTCTATAAAGTCTTCTTTCTTGATGATATTATTCAGGAAGTGCCCGAAATTTGGTGTGGCAAAAAGTACCCTGCCAGAGAGTGCCAACTCTTTTGCTCTTTCCAATATCTTGATGAGCATTTGCTCACCGGCTACCACGGTTTTATGTAGGTATACCTGCCAGTACATCAACCTGCGGGCAATTAAAAATTTCTCAATGGAATAGATCCCCTTTTCATCTACCACCAGCTGTCCATTGTAAACATTCAGCATTTTGATGATACGATCAGAACTGATCACTCCCTCCGAAACGCCTGTAAAAAAGCTGTCCCGGTTCAGGTAATCCATCCGGTCTATATCCAATTGACCTGATACCAATTGTGATAGAAATTGTTTGTGATAGCGACGATTGAAGACATCGAGCGCCATATCGAGTTTACCCTCAAATTCCCGGTTCAGGTTATCCATTAAGAGGGTAGAAATATACTCATGAGACACACCTTCTACCAAAATATGCTCTAAAGCATGAGAAAATGGTCCATGACCAATATCGTGCAATAAAATAGCGATCTGCACCGCTTCCTCTTCTTCTGGTGTGATCACTTGGCCTTTGGCTCTGAGCGTTTCAACCGCCAATCCCATCAGGTGCATAGCGCCCAATGCATGGTGAAAACGGGTATGCAGGGCTCCGGGGTAAACCAGGTGGGTCATGCCCAGCTGCTTGATGTACCGCAAACGCTGTACATAAGGATGTTGTACCAGATCGAAAATGAGTTCGGTAGGTATACTGATAAATCCGTGAACCGGATCGTTGATGATTTTCTTCTTATTCAAGTGTTGACTTATCCTTTACAAAATTGCTAAATTAAATGATACAAAAAACAGCCGGGGCTGTTGTATCTTAGTAACGGAATTAATTCTTTTAAATTGATGCAGGAAACGCATATTCTTTGGGCCGACGATGAAATAGATTTGCTGAGACCGCACATCTTGTTCTTGAATGAGAAGGGGTATACGGTAAAGACGGTGACCAATGGAATTGACGCCCTCGATTTATTTAAAAAAGAACATTTCGATCTTGTTTTTTTAGACGAAAACATGCCCGGGTTGACCGGCTTGGAAACCCTTGCTCAGATCAAAAACCTCAACCCGGCCATCCCCGCTGTTTTAATTACCAAAAACGAAGAAGAACACCTGATGGAGGATGCCATTGGCTCTAAAATTGACGACTACCTCATCAAGCCCGTTAATCCTAAACAGATCCTACTCACTATTAAAAAGCTGATCGATAATAAAAGACTGGTAAGTGAAAAGATTTCGATGGCTTATCAGCAAGATTTCAGGAATTTGGGCATGATCTTAAATGAGCAGCTCAGTTTCTCAGAGTGGGTGGATGTTTACCGAAAGCTGATTTACTGGGAACTTTCGCTGGATAGCCTGGAAGATGCCGGAATGCATGAGATACTAACCTCCCAAAAATCGGAAGCGAATATTCAGTTTGCCAGATTTATTGAACGCAACTACCTGACCTGGTTGAAAAATCCAGATTTGGGACCCATTACCTCTGACCAATTGTTTAGAAAAAAGGTGTTTCCGATTTTGGAGGAAGAGGTACCTACCTTTTTTATCCTGATAGATAATTTGAGATACGACCAGTGGCGCATCATCAATCCCATCATCAGCGATTACTTCAGAATGGAAGAAGAAAGCGCATATTACAGCATTTTACCTACCGCAACT
>JGI25921J50272_10000069_pt1 | contig 31252 bp, 57 predicted proteins | sample LauGreSu1BDMLBSD_2_FD_50272 | JGI IMG/M metagenome (IMG submission 50272) | reverse complement strand
GACCAACTGGCAGTAGCGACCAATGGGGTTCAGCGGCTGACGGTTGACACCGCAGCCACCACTTCAACCCTTCCCGTTCTCCACCCTCTTGGTGCTGTTGCAACACCGAGCATCACCTTTACGGGTGACCTGAATACGGGATTCTGGAGTCCAACAGCAGACACGCTTGCCATATCAACGGCAGGTGAAGAGCGCCTGCGTATCACAGCAGCAGGACGCATGGGTATTGGCGCCTCCAGCCCTGGAGACTTGCTAGAAATCAACAGCACCACTGCCGATACTGGACTCTACATCCGATCACGGGGAGCCAACAACAGGAAGGCTCACCTGTTCTTCCTGACACTAAACTCCATCGGCGGCAACACTGGTGGAACCATTTTCCACGACGGAAGCGGCCTCGCGTTCAACACTGGAACAAACACCACCGCCGAAGTCTTCCGCTTCGACGTAAGTGGCGTACGCTGCTACAACCAAGCGGCGCCTGCCACTGGCAACGCAACTGGAACGCTGACCATCGCAAACCTCCGGACTGGCATCATCACCAGCACGTCAGCAGCAGCCACCGACCTAACGTTGCCCACGGGCACTGACACCCAGGCCGGCTTCGGCACCACCTACGACAACTTCACCTTCGAGTGGAGCGTGATCAACACCGGACCGAGCCTGGTGCGCGTTCTCGATAACGGCACCAGTCATGTCGTTGTTGGCTCCCGTTCTGTGGCCACGGGCACGTCCGCTCGCTTTGCCTCACGGCGTACAGCTGCCAACACTTTCACCGCCTACCGCTTGACGTAATACACCGTATACCGTCTAAACTGCCCTCATCAATCACCGACTCATGGCCACTAAAACACCTGTCACTGTCTTCACTTGGAAAATCGCGCAACTTGAGCGCGAAACTGCTGACGGTTTTGTGTACGTCAGCCACTACACCGTGGACGCCAACGATGGCACCTATTCCGCCGGTGCCTACGGCAGTGCCGGCTTCCAGCGCCCCGAGAACCTGATCCCCTTCGCTGATCTCACCGAGGAGCTGCTGATCGCCTGGACGCAGGAAGCCATCGGAGGCGACGAAAAGGTTGCCGAGATCGAAGCCGCGCTCCAAGCTCAAATCGACGAGCAGCGGGCACCCAGCAAGGCTTCTGGGCTGCCGTGGGGAAAGTGACAGCGGGCACGGAAACCGACACCGTCCTCGTCCGTGCCCGTAACGACCAAGGTCAGTTCGTCCCCGACAACCCCATTACCCAAGACACCGACGAAGCCTGGGTAGAGGTTCCCCTCGAAACCACCTAACTCCTATGGCAGTTCGCGCTAAAGCTGGGCTCAGCGGTACTACACCTAAAGAGCCCAAGCCTAAAACCACATCAATTGGTCAAGGCAGGCACTCGCGTCCCCGTAGGCGTGGGCGCAAACGACTGGTCGGTCAAGGTCGGTAGCTACACTGCGAACGTAGCCACTGCTGCCATGATCGAAGTCATCGCCGCAGTAGCCGGCGCGTCTATCTCAGTCGCAGCCATGGCCTCCATGGGCTTCTCGCGGAAAAATGACGAGGCGAGAGATGCTGTGGTGCGTTTAACTTCGGCCGTCGAGCACATAGCCCAGCAGCTGGAGATTCTGCATGGGGACATGCGCGAAGAAAGACGGGAGACCTTCGGCCGCCTCAATGGCGTCGAACAGCGAGTCAGCAAGCTAGAAGCCAAGGACAGCTGGGCAGGTGAAGAGCGCCGCAAGCAATGAACTCCATCGTCGTTTCCACGTCCGACCTCGGTCAAGGCATCACCATAAACCAACTGGTCTCCGAGGACGGATCCATCTATTACAGGACCTGTAGGGGTGGTGTTTGCCGGTACTGCGAGGACGAATACGTCAGCCGCATGTACGCCGTGCACATGGGCTACGACCCCCTCAATACAGCCACTGAGCGTACGGCGTAGCCCCGCCTCCGGGCACAAAGCGCCCTCCAGATCTCGTATCCAGATGGACGAAACCCCGAGGACGCCCATCTCCCAAACCCCCAGTCCACCGAACTCGAATCCACTGGTAGAAGCTGTCCAGAGGCTTGTCAGATGGGTACACATCGAACGCCTCCCCACTCACGTGGCGCGAACCCCGCACACCGCCCACTTGAGCGTTGATCGGTTCTGGCCTGTAGAAGCTGGTCACACCCAGCGGGCGTCCCCAGGCATCCCGAATCTTCTGAAACTCCTGCGCAGTCTTCACAATCCGAGCCCGATCAGCTGACCCGGACGGAGGAGTCCTCCGCTTATCCCACTGCAGCACCTCACCCACCGTGAGGTTCTTTGTCACCAACGCGTTGAAATCGTTCCAATCGATCTCGGGAGCAGCTTCTGCTTTTGTGTCACCAACAACGCGCCAATGGGGTTGCCAGATGAACCACGTGCCCGCCCCGTGCGCCAATACAACCTGCGCATGCGAATCAGCCGGCACCTCCACCAGCTCAGCCACTCCGTACTTCTGACCGGCTGGCACATGCAACACGTCGTTTTCCCCGAGATCGGAAGCCTGCTCTGGCTTCTTTTTCAGGGCCGTCTCCTGCCTAGTCTCGATCTGCATAGTGGCAGGCTTGGATTCCTGTGTCTCACTGTGAGACTGCGCGTTGGTCGAAGCCTTTTCATTCATCAACTTGATCAACTTATGTGCATACTGCGGATCTGTTGCATACCCCTCTACAACAAGCAACTTAGCCGCGTCTTCCCGATTGGTCGCATGATTAACACCTTTATGCGATTTCCAATCTTTGTACCAGCGTTCAACCAGGTAATTAACGCAGTTACCTAGAGATTCAAAATCTAAAAAAGAATCCCGTACAGTAACAAACTCACCGTTCACAAACTCTTGCGTGTTCGTCGAAGTACCAGCGCCTTTCAGCCCAAAGTAATTGTGCTTACCTGAAGTCTCTTTACCCCAGCCGCTCTCGAGCGCCCACTGCGCCGCCACAAGTTCGGGATACTTTGCCCCTGCTGCTCGGGCCGCCTGTAGCACACCATCCCAAGTGTTCGCATACCCCCGAGAACGAGAAGCCATAAAACCAACCGCGAAGCGGCGACGAGTCTTGTTCAGTTTACCCAATACGGTCTCTGACGCTTTTCCAATAATTATCCTCTGCTTTTGTTTCCCAATTGCGCAGCTGCGAAATCCTAGAACTTTTGCGTGCCTGTTTTTTCTTCAAATTCCAGTCATAAAAAAATTGGGCATCCTCTACCAAGCGGTAAAGGAGCCCATTAGGTAACCGTTCTGCGAGACGCGTAAGCCGAGCCAACAACTTAGAACGCGTGTCGCAGTCTGCCATCAAGCTGCCAGAGCCTTGCTTTTGGGCTTGGTCACCTGAGCGCCTTTAGGGACAAGGCGGATCGCGTCGTCCTCGATCACGATGTCGAGCACGTCACCGGGCTCCACACCGAACTTTTCCGAGTACGTCTTACCCACCAGAATCACCCCGTTCCGGTGAACGGTTGTCGCAAACTGCGCGATTTTACCTGGGCGCTTCCCGCTCTTAATGGATACCCCCTTAGCTTCCAGCAGTGCTTCGCACATCTGTTTGGTCAGCAGCCGTTCCTTACCTCCGTCGGTAATGCGGTAGTAACCAGCAGCTTTAGCTAGCTCAGCCTGGTCCAGCTGGGAGTTCGAATCGACAAAAGAAAGCAGTTCCTGTCCTGTGAGCATCGGTAGTAAAACGGTGCTGTCATATCCTACACCACTACTTCGCGTCTGCCCATGTATCACCGGATGAAGCTTCCGCGACAATAGGCACTTGGCTACAAACTACTGCACCAGCTGCTTCCATGGCCGCTGCCAGCTTAGTTTTCCACTTATCTACAGCCGCTTCTTCCACCTCAAGCACAATCTCGTCATGCACCATGGCGATCAGTACCGCCTCTCCCTTAGTAGCTTCTTTAATATCTTTCCATACCATCGCAATAGCAATTTTAGCAATATCGCCGGCTGTTCCCTGAACTTGTGTATTGATTCTAGTAGTGTACTTATCGTTAAATCCTTTTAATAATCTTCTGCGTCCATACCTAGTAAACACACCTTCAGTACGCTTGTTACCTTCCTCTGTTTGCCACTTATACAGTTGGGGATACGCTTCTCTAAATCCTTCCACCAACTGCTGAGCATACGTTAATTCCATATCTATTCCGTACTGAGCAACAGCCTGTTTCTTCAGAGTAACAGCACCTGCCCCATACAAAAGTCCAAAATTACATAGCTTAGCCGATGTTCTCTCGCTTTTCGTAATCTCACTAGCATCCTTACCGGTAATAAGTGCGGCGGTCTCGGTGTGCAAATCGCGTCCCGCCCTATATGCAGCCAGCATGCGCTCCTCTCCGGATAACTCTGCCGCCACACGCAGCTCCACTTGACTAAAGTCCGCCACAACCAAGTTGTAACCATCCCGAGCGCGGAACAGTCTCCGAAACTCTGCTTCCCGCGGCACTTGCTGAAGATTTGGCGTTGAACAACTAAGCCTTCCTGTCTCCGTGCCCATCTGCCTGTAGTTGGCATGGATCCGCCCATCCGGTCCTACCGACTCACGCAGTTTCTCAACGTGAGATACACGAGTCGCAGCTGTCTTCCACGCCATGTACATATCCACGAGCTCGTACGTGTGTCGCAGGAACGCCAGCAAATTCTGGTCCAGGCTCGGTTCCCCCTTTTCGTCCCGGGGCAGAAGTATCCCAGCTTGCTCAAACCGCTCCGCCATCTGCTTAGGCGACCTCGGATTAAATCCCTTGCGCATCTTTGTACCCAATCTCACCGAACCTGAGTCCTTCTCCCGTGTATTGAACCCTGTACCTTCGCGCGGCAACCACACGGAGGGGTTGTTTGGATTCTCACGTTGGATTGCTGCATCTAGCGCTTCGAGAAAGCTATTCTTCAACGTCTCGACTTTATCGTTCAATGAAATTTCTAACTTCGCAGCCGCAGCATCATCAAACCCAAAGCCGTTCCATTGCATAAATGCAATAGGCCGCAGCGCTTTCATCTCCAACTCAAATACGTCCCACAACGACACCGAGGACGTAAGCGTCTGAAGTTGTAACGATTCCTTAAGTTTTGGAGCTAGCAACGGTAGGCATGCCGCATCTCGTGCTGCGTACTGGAGCATCTCTTCGCTGATCTTCCCGTCCCAATCGGCCTTCTGCAGCTCCTTGGGTAGTTCCACATTCAGTTGACGCCTGACAATGCTGCCTAGGTCGTTCTTCCCACCGCTGCCGTTGCCCACGATCTTGGCGGCCACCATGGTGTCAAAAAGCGGCCCCCCGAGCTCTATGCCCTCTCCTCGCAAGAAGTTCAAGTCAAAGGCCGCGTTCTGCAGAACCTTGAGCACAGGGCCCTGCAGCAGCGCGCGCAGCTCACGCAAGCCCGACCTCTGCCAGTCCACCTGGCGTTCTTCACCCTCACGCCACGCAGCCAGATCCACCACAAGGGCGTAGTCGCAAGACGCGACCTGAATGAGACGCACGCGATTCACGAGCGGATCAAGCCCCGTGGTCTCTGTATCCACGCCCAGAACGTTTGCGGATTCTCCGAGCTCGGTTAGGCGCCGTTGCAACAGCGTTACATGCTGCGGCCCGGCGATGAAGTCAAAGTCGACGTTTGCCAAAGCCCGCCGGTATTGCAGTGTGGCATTTGACGGCATAATTGCTTAGATGCGGTAAGTGGATGGACAAGCTCTCCCTCAGCTTTGCGCAAGAGACAGCGATAAGACAGATCGATGACTGTACAAATATAGCAGAGTTAAAAGCCCTAACAAAAAGCTTGATGAAGTCTCACTTTGAGTCTAGGGCCTTCATCGCGCAACTGCTGTTGCGTGACCTACCCAACATTAAAAACGTCGAGCTCCCCTGACCGGCTCACCAATCAGTGGGATAGGGCTCCGCCTCCCAGCAGGTCGGCCCATCCTCGGGCTCCTCGCGCGCGTGCGCGCGTGTAGTGCCTGTGGGCGTGTCTTCTGTCCGCACTGCCCCGAGATCGCTCTCGGTGACTGGATTCTTGGTGCGGACAGATTTCTGCGTGTCCGCACTGAATTCCGGTTCGACCGCCCGCGACTCCGGTAGAGGTGCGCCAGGCTCGGTGATCGCCTCTTCAGTGCGGACAAACTCTTTCATGTCCGCACCGATGTCCGCACTAGATCCCTTGCCCTGGAAGAACTCTGGGGTAGGTGCGGACAAAAGACACGAATTTAGAGACAACGCACGCGAGGTTCTGTAGATCAAGGGTGCCTGCCCTTTGTCGCTGCGGGCACTTTCCTTAGTCATCAACCCGTCCTCCACCCATCGCTCCAGCCACCTCCCTACGGTCTTCTTGGATGGCACCCGAGCACGGTCCCCACGCGCCCCCTGCACGAGCCCCAGGAGCTCCCGCCACACCTCTTCCCTCGTCAGCCCCACCCGAGCCCGCTCTGCCGCCTCCTGGTCCTTGCAGCCCCGCTTGACGATGTCGAGCACCAGGGTGAACGGATCAGCATCGCCCTGCCCCTCGTCCTCCATCCGCACCGTCGGGGTGTAGTCGTCCACCGAGTACGCAAAGTTCTCATCGCGCGTCACCTTGAGCAGATCCCCCTCCCGACCAGCCCGGCTCTTCTTGATCTGAATCATCCGCACCGAGGACGCTGTCTCTCCCCGTTCACGCAGCGCATCCCGCTCCTCGTCCTTGAGCTTCCGCAGGTGCCACTGCTCATCGACGGCATTGATCAGGTACCGGTTGCCCCGCACCTCCCCGTTGGCGTTGTCGTGGTGGATCCAGATGATCGAGCACGCCGGGAAGCCATCCTCCGCTGGGCTGCCGTTGGCCTCGTTGTACCAGTAGAGCGGTGTGGCAAAAGCCTTCTCAATCTCCGAGACCTGCATCCGGCTCGAGCACGATCCGATGGAATCCACCACGACCAGCACCGGCTTGTACTTCCGCACCCAATCCGCGAACTCCCGCATGTGGTTGATCTGGAACCCACGGATCACGCGGAAGTTGGGATCTGCCGGATCAATGTCGTTGTCCTGCAGATCCCGCTTGAGCTTCGCCAGCGTCTGGTCCGACTGAATCCACAGCACAGGACCCTGCACCACATTCACGTCGATGCCCCGCACCCGCATAGGACGCCCGCTGAGCACTGCCTTGGCTAGGCCTAGGCACGCCGAGGTCTTCCCTACCCCACCAGAGGCGTGCAGGATCACCTGGCCCGGCCTCACGAGCAGGTTCGGAATCACGTAGTTCTGGTCGTCCACCTCGTCGAACCACCGCGCCGCTGCGTTCTGGCTGTCCGCCGACTTCTTGTAGCGGTACTCCCCGAGGGCGGACTCACAGTCCTTGCCGTTCATCCGCCGGCCGGTTTCGTTCGCCAGCTGTGCCATGCGGTCCGAACGAACAGACGGATTCCGCTCGGTGTCGTAGATGCGCCCCAGCTCCTCGAAGAACTCCACCGAGGACATCCGCACCTGCGGAACCTCTTTCTGGACCTGTGCCCTCGCGTCTTCGGGGTAGTTGAAACCGAGCTTCCCGGCTATCTCCGCCACGTAGCGCTCGAGGTCTGGCCCCTGCGGACGCTCCGCATACAGATCCCCCACAGTGGTCTTGTGGATGAAATCGAGTACGTCACCACCAACTCCGCAGGCTTTGCAGTCCCAGCACCCCGATGTCATGGAGTATTGGAAGCTGGTACCGCTCTTTCCGCCGTGCCAGGGGCAGCCGCTCATGCCCTGCGGGTTGTCCCCAGCGCGCTCCTTCCATCCGTACTTGTCAAAGGTCGGGTGGTTAAACACCAAATCCGCCAACCGAGGCCGCAGCATCTTCTGCACCTCCTCTTTGAAGAACCAGCCGCGGATCTGCCGGCTAGGGATAGCCGTCTCCCCGAGCTCGGCATCAAGAGCTTTCTGGTCTGCATCGCTGAGCCACTGCACCGGCTTGCGAAAGCTGCGCAGCACATCGAGCACCCACTCAGGTACCAATTCGACTTTGCCGCCGTTGTAGTTCAGCCACCGGTAAGGCTTTTTGGTGTCTGGATGTGGACTGCCAGGCACCACGCTTTGGCACTGGTTGAAACGGAGCACGACCTCCTCGTACGGTTGCGTGTCGGAGGCCTCCCCTTGCTTGGTATGGCGCTCCACATCGCTGTGCCCCAACCGCCACACTCCGTCCTGCCGCAAAATCAGCGTCTTGACGTGCCGCAGCTCGGCAACAAGCGAGGCCGGAACCCTGTACAGCAGCTGCCGGCGTCCAGGCTTACCTGAAGTCCACGACATTGTGCGCTCTGCGCCGTAGGCGTCGTAGCCCTGCGCTGCTGCACTCGCGTAGCGCGCGTCGGCCGCGAGTCCGTCGATGTCGAGAGCGATAAGCCCCCCGCTGAACTCGCCGGTAACCACCCCGAGACCGTGGTAGCCCGAGTTCGCCTTATAGGCCCGCTCACACAGGTCCCGGCTGAGCGGTTTTGTACTCCATTCCTTGACAAAAGTCGCTTTACCGGCTACCGGAACAAATGTCCACCAATCAGGGAAGACATTATTCCGCAGCAATTCGATGGCCGGACCGTTGAGCTGGTCTAAGCCACTTGCACTTGACGTGTTTTCCATTACTATTTGGGGCAACTGAAGACCACATAGCCCTCCGCCGACTGGTGGGGGGCTTTTTATTGGCCGTGGTTCACCGTAACCGGCCCGCTAAAACCCCGCAACGTATCCGCGTAAGTCTCATAAGAATCACTGGTTATTGCGAGTTTGCTCGGATGCCTTGACAACGCGCCTACGTTCCCCCATCATTGGCATGCGAGACCGAACTCAACGCTCTGGTTTCCGGCACTACATCCACTATTCACGGGATACCGCCGTATAGCCATGCTAAAGGCCGCCTCGCTTCATTACTCCGACTTAGGACACCGTCACATGACATTTCTTTCAGCTGAATCCATCAATGAAATCGCAAAAGAGTCCACAGGCTCTGGTCGCTATCTGAATCCCTCTAAGATTGAAGGAGAAGTCCGCGTCCGCTTTTTCGGTACCGGAATCACCGGCTGGGAAGCCTGGACAACGGACAACAAGCCTGTCCGCTGGGAAAGCAAGCCCGAGAATCTTCCGGAGAACATCCGGGAACAAGCAGGGTTTCAAACTATCAAGCGTTTCATTGCAGGCGTTGTCTACGATTACAGCTCCAACGACTTCAAAGTCCTTCAGATCACACAGAAGACTTTGATGGACAGTCTGTTCACTTTCATGAAAGACGAGGAGTACGGTGATCCAACCAGTTACGACGTTAAAATTAGTAAAACTGGTGAAGGCAAAAAGACTGAGTACAGCCTGGTAGCCGCTCCACCAAAAGCAGTCAAGGCGGACATCCAAGCTCGCTACGACGAGCTCGACTGCGATGTTTCCCGCCTCTTTGATGGCGGCGATCCTTTTACCGCATCTACCAACTGACCACTAAGTTAGCGGGGGGCTTAATTGCCCCCCTTTTTTAACATACGTAATGGACACCACAAAACTGCTAGGCCGCAACATTCGCTTTCACTTGTTTCGCACACAAGCCAAGCTCAAGGACGTAGCCGAATCCGCTGGCATGTCCGCCTATTCGCTAGGGCGTTTGGCCAGTGGTAGAACCAAACTGATCGACCCCAACGTGCTCACCGATCTCATGCGCGTCTTCGGGTGTGACGCCAACGCACTGCTCCTCCCCATCGAGGGCGTTCCTTATGACAGCTGAACGCATCCAAGGGCTACCCAAGTACGAATTTCTTCGATCCCACGACAAGGACGGCAATCGTACTTACGCCACACCCATCGGACAGTGCAGCTCAGTCACCACCATCTTGTCAAACACGCGAGACAACACGCGATTACTGGAGTGGCGCGAGTCTATCGGTGAAGTCCGCGCCGATTTCATCACCTCCATGGCCAGCTTTCGAGGTACCCGCCACCACGACAACATCGAGCGCTACCTCACGGACGGCACCGAGCCTGGATTCGACTTCCTCAACACGCCCTACTGGAAAAGCAGCCGAGCCTTTTTGGATCGAATCGATAAACCGCTTGTGCTAGAAGGTGCTGTTTTTCACCCTCTTCGTTATTCCGGTGCGTTTGATTGCATCGCTTACATGGACGATGATGGTACACAGCCCACTTTGCTTGATTGGAAAACTGCAGATAGCATACGTAAACCCAACAAGATGTACGAGTACAGCTTGCAGGTAGCTGCTTACACTGCCGCTGCCAACTATGTTTACGCCAATCAAGGGCTCAACATAACTAGAGCTTTTATCGTTGTAGCTATGCCCGATCAAGCTCCGCAGATCGAAGAACTCGCACCCCGTCAGCTTCAGCAGTATATGCAGCATTTCGAGGCCAGGATCAAGTGCTTTACCCGAGCCCGCGCATGAAAAAGTCAACGTTTATGCATTCATTTGTCAGTAATGTGATCGGCGGTTCCGCGCTTACACAGAGAAGCATTGCGCTAGGTATCGATATTTTGCATATGGAGGACTCAGAGGTAGACGATATAACATCCGAAATATACGAAGAGTTAACTAAAAAGCTAGGATTAAATTTTGACCAGATTAGCTACGATACATTAGTATCCATACTTCGCTTATTAAGCGAACCTAATGTAATGGTTATCCATAAAAAGCGGCTATCCCGCATACTATGGAAAATCCTAGGAGATCCTACTAACAACGGCGATACTCCACCTCCAGTCTATGCAGTTGCCGCTAACTGTATATATAACTGGATGCTAGCTTCACTTAAACCAACTTACGACGTTCCCTAATCATGCTCATTGGTATCTATTCTCCCGTAGCTGGTTCCGGCAAATCCACAGTCGCCGACTACCTAATTACCAACCACAATTTTACTAGGCTCAGTTTTGCCGAACCCATAAAGGAAATGGTCCGCATACTCCTAGAAAACTTCGGCTATAGCCCACACAGCGCGCACCACATGCTCTACACATGTAAGCACGCCCCGATCCCCGAGATCGATTACCGCGTAGATGCTCGCCATCTACTTCGCACCCTCGGAACCGAATGGGGCCGGCAGTGCGTGCACCCCGAGATCTGGCTCCGCTGCTGGACTGCCCGTTACAGGCGCCTCATTGCTGATGGCTATGAGAACATTGTTGTTGACGACATGCGCTTCCTCAACGAAGCTGCTCTGCTATATGGTTCTAGCGCCGAACTATGGGCAATCACGCGCCCCGGCGTCGAAGGCTCGACAGAACACGCCTCCGAGGGCGGGCTCGATTTTATGCTCCCACCTAATGACAGCACTAACGATTCCTCAATGAGTTTCACCCAAATCCTCGACAACTCTGGAACTTTAGACGAGCTCTACTCTCAAATCGACAATTTACTCACTCTTTAACCATCCAGTGGACCAACACCTAGCTGACATAATCCCTAAATACATGCGCCTGACCTCAAGTGCATCCGCCGAAACCATCCGACGCAACCCAGTCACCGCCGACTACAGCGACACCTACTTCAAACTCGCCCGTATGCACGGAACCGCCCACGCCAGGGCCTGGCTCCTCGGCTCCCTCGTTCGCGACAGCTCAGGCATTACTACCACCTGAAGAGCTCGGTCCTCTGATCAACCAAACCTGGAACGGCGACCTGACGCTCAGCCTTAATCTACGCACTGTGGTGTACACAGCTCTTGAGCTTGCCCTTGCTCGGCACGTCGCACAACACCAATAAGCAATGTCGGACTCCATCACTCAGTACCTAAACGACATTGCGAGACACCCAATCCTGTCCCGCGAAGCACAGCTACGCCACGCTTACCGCGTGCAGGCATGGGTCAACTACACACCACCAGGCGCCACCGAGCCCGACCGCACCGCCGCACCCCGCCACATCGTCCGAGCTGGCAGCCGCTCCCTTGATGTCATGGTGCGCACCAACCTGCGCCTCGTTGTCCATCTTGCCAAGCGCTACCAGAACCGAGGCCTCGACCTTTCCGATCTCATCCAGGAAGGCAGCTTCGGTCTCATCCGCGGCATCGAGCTGTTTGACCCAACCCGCGGCTACGCCTTCAGCACCTACAGCTACTGGTGGATCCGCCAGTCCATCACCCGCGCCATCTACAACAGCTCCCGCACCATCCGCCTACCGATCAACGTTCAAGACCTGGTTGTCAAAATACGCCGCTTCATCAACGAATACACCGCAGTCCACGGCACGGCTCCCTCTATCACACTCATCGCAACCCACACCGACCTACCCCCCGAACGCATCACCGACGTTCTCCTTGCCACCTCCGTTACCGACTGCGTCTCCATAGACGCGTTATGCATGCGCAACGAAGCCCCAATCTTGGAGGTCCTATCCGCCGCATCCCCAACAACGGCTGAATCCCCCGAACTTGACCTTTTCACCACCGAGCGCGACATCCTCCTGGAAAGGGCCCTGGTAAAGCTCCCCGAAACAGAGCGGCGTATCGTGCAGGTACTCCACTTCGAAAGCGGCACTCTCCAGCAGCTATCCACCGAGCTCGGCATTAGCCGCCACCGCGTATCCACCATGTACAAGCACGCTCTCCAACGCCTCCGTTCGGAGCTCGTCTTTAACTGGGACGTGTTTACTGAATAAAGACATGAGTAAACATCCCATACGCCCCCTACGTTTTTATGAGATGTGGATGCTTCGCCTATTAGCGAGCAGTCCTCGTATTGACAAAATTGTAGTTATACAGCACAACCCCAACGAAGAACTGCCCCCTATTAACACTAAAGAATACGTGATTCAAAGGTTAGAGCGCTTATATCACTCTGATTTCACAGACAGATAACGCGTACATATATATACATTTTTTCTCTACCAGGCCCCCGACATGTAGTACTAAGCCCAGTCTCACCTGAGACACAGGGCTGGACTCACGCGAGACTCAGTGAGACGCAAGTCACTCACATGAGACACATGAGACTCATCTGAGACACTTGACCCCTCGCCCCGGCCGTGCCATACTGGGCTCACGCGCGCATGATGCGCGTTTCCTTCCCTCGTCTCACAGCCTCTCCGGCGGATTGCTTGACACATCGCCCGTTCTGTGCTCTACAATGGGGGGACCAACCGGACCGGCGGCAGCCGCTCAACCGGACCGGTTGGTTGACAGGTCACCCGATCTGTGCATACAATGGGGGGACCCATCCAACCGGCCTGTAGAGCCTAGACCCCTGGTCAGCTCTCCCCGGGACGGGTGTGGCAACCCATCCCCCCTCCGGAGGGGTTGACAGGTCACCCGATCTGTGCAAACCTAAATCACGTCAAACGACCTGAGCCTATGCGTTAAGTGCCTCTGATTGAGACGCGGCGGGATGCCGCGCAAACCTACTGATACAGGTGACGTGTGTCCCCTGGTCTCATCGCGAATCCCTCCGCCTCAGGGCGCTTGGCGGCTAGCGAGCACAGAGACTGGATCGCACTGATCTGAATCGACCGATCCCCCCAGGGAAGGTAGCCAGAGTGTGGAGGGAGCTGCAATGCTCCTCCGTCAAAGGACGCGACGACGCCCTCGCAGGGAAAAAGCGCCCACACCAGCAGCCTCAGCCGTCAAAGCCAGTCACCCGTGAGGTGACCAAGGTGGACCCGCTGTGCTTGCTCCTATTCCGTAAGGCCCTCGGCGATGCGTATCTTCATCCTCTCCCCCCATCTCCGGGTAGAGCGTGAGAACTTGAGAATCCCATACGTCAATGCGTGATAGCTGTGTCTCACAGCCGGTAACGCAGCACCTCTATGGGCCAGGTTCAGAGCGTCTTAGGTGGTACGGGTTAGGACAATACTGGGAAACATACTCCCGGCTAGGTGATACCTAGCAGCGGTCGCCGTGTGTCGACCGTGGCAATGGGCATAAGGCTCTGCCCAACACACCCAAACCATCTCTCCCAGAAGTTCCCCCTGGCGCACTGCGTCCGGGGGTCTTTTGGCTGAGGTGCTTTCACCTCTCCACCCTCAAGCTGTGCTCAGCATCCGACCTATGTACCGCAACGCCTGGTTTCAAGGCCGCAACTCCCGCCGCCAACTCCCACCCGAGTGCGTCGCCGACTGCTCCGGCTCCGGTGACCGCACCGCCGATGTCGCCGCTTGGGTCCGCCGTCTCGACTTCGACGGCCCCGCCTGGCTTTTCCGCGAATACCTCCGCGAGTTCGGCGCATGGGACCGCTCTGACCTCTGCGACCACAACGCCAACCGCGAACGCGTCCTCTGGACGTGGGCCTGCAACTGCGCCGAAGAACCCGGCGCCTACGACTACCTCTATCTCGGAATCTGACCATGCGCCCCGACTACGCCACCCCCGAGGACTTCGCCAAGTGGCGCGCCCACGCCGAAACCCTCGACACCCACGCCCTCAAATGGTCCATCGCTGACTGCCGCCAAGCAGCCCGCAACCTCCGCGACTTCAACCCAGTCCGCGAGGGCTACTACGAGGACCAAGCCTTCACCTACGCCGACGAACTCGCCCGCCGCTCCCGCTAACCATGCTGACCTTCACCATCTCCTGGTCCAATCCCTCCGGCAAGTTCGGCTGGACCGACATCACCGAATGCGTCGACATGGAAGACGCCATAGAGCACTTCAACACCCACGTCCTAGGTGTGGAAACACCTGCCGACATCACCATCGACCGCATCCGCCGCCACTGACATGACGCTAATCATCGACATCTGTTCCGGCACTGTGCTCGCCGCCGAGCACTGCGTTCTGGTCCCTGACGAGGCCCTAACCGAGGCCGAATGGGAGGAGCTCGACACCATGTCCGACAGCGAGGTGAGCGACCTCGCCCGAGAGCGTGGCCGCCCCGTCCTGCCCGAGACACAAGCCCTCGACGCCGTGGCGGAGTTGCTCTCCGCCGCGGACTGGTCATCCGACCACATCGAAGCCGTGGCCGAAATGGTCCGGGCCACCGGCCGCACCATCGCCGACGTTTGACCCACCATGCAGTACAACCCCAACGGCTACATCCTCTACGAGGGCCCCTCACCCATCGACGGCGCCCCGATCGTCTGCATCGTCACCGGTATCACCGACACCACCGACAACGGCAAGACCGGCGCGATGCTCCAAACCTGGATCCTCCGCCAAGACATCGCCCCCAACGTCGGCTACCGCGACGGCTCCAACATCTCCGTCTGCGGCGGCTGCACCCACTTCGTCCAGAAAACCTGCTACGTCCTCTGGTACCAGGCGCCCCTCAGCGTCTGGAAGTGCTACAAGCGCGGCGGCTACGCCCCCCTCCCCAGCTACTCCGTCTTCACCGACCGCATCCTCCGCATCGGCTCCGCCGGTGACCCCTTCTGCGTCCCCGAGCACGTCTGGCGCTCCGCCCTCCACGAGGTCGCCGGTCACACGGGCTACACCGCCCAATGGCGCCGCCCCGCCGCCCAGGGCTACCGCGAGTTCCTCCAAGCCTCGTGCCACGGAATGCGCGACTACCTCGACGCCACCGCCCACGGCTGGCAGCCCTACCTCGTAGTCCCCAAAGGTGAGCCCCTCCCCGCTGGTGTAACCCTTTGCCCCGCCTCCGAGGAAGCCGGTCACGCCACAACGTGCTCCGCCTGCCTCGCTTGCGACGGCACCACCGGCGCTTACGGCATCCCCGCTCACGGCACCCGTGCCGCCTCCTTCACCTCTAAGTGACATGACTCCCCCACGTCCCTGCCACACCCGCACCCGTGCCACCCGCCGCCAGCGGTGGACCCAGCTCACCATCGAGCACGGCATCGGCTTCCTCTGCGGCCTGGCTCTAGCCGCCATGGCAATCGACTACGGCCGCCGCGAAGCTTCACCCACCCCGAAGTCCATCCCCTCTCACGCCGCCCGCACCCTCACCACCTACCCCGGCCCATGAGCTACCGCATCACCATCGACTTTGTCGATCCCGCCCCCGAGGTCGCCGCCCACCTCGTCCAGTTCGCCTACAGCGAAGACCTCCGCGTAGCCGTAATCCAAGCCGACGGTGCGGGCTACCGCGTCGTCTGGGACGCCCACGGCGACTTCGCCCCCCTATCCGACTACATCTCCCACTGCCTAGACGAGTGCCATGCACACATACAGGCCCACGCACCTGCATGGGCCGAAGCACACGCGCAGTATTTAGAGCTAGACGACTAGATTCCTTGCGCTCTTCACGCAAACGTGCCAAACTCCACCTGTTCCCTCACCCCTATGCAAGTCCGCAACACCCGCACCTACAGCCCCACCGGCACCGTCGGCCGCCGCCTCTCCAAGGCCTACGCCGTCCAGCTCGAATCACAGCGCCTAACCGCCGAGCTCACCGCTCACCGCCAATGGCTCTGCACCCGCATGGTGCAGCTCAACATCGACCGCATCGAGCACGGCGACCTAGTCGTCACCCGCAAAGTCCGCCACAACTGGACCTACACCCCCGAAACCGAGGCCGCCATGCTCGCCCTCCGCAAGATCCAAGACCGTGAGCAGGCCGAAGGCCTCGCCACCGACACCCCCACCACCTACGTCTCCCTCTCTTCTCGCTACCAGCCATGACCGACCTCACCCCCACAGAGCTCCACTACACCTGGGTTTCCATCGAGCGCTTCGGTGGCGGCTTCTGCGAACGCCTTGCCCGCGCCTGGTTCCACGGTGACGACCGCAACAAGGCGCGCCTGAATCAAGCCTTCGAGCACCTCATCACCGAGTTCGGGCCCGGATCGCGCTTCTACAGCATCGAGTCCTAGCCCATGTACCAATTCACCTTTGCCCGCCTCACCACAACCTTTTACGCCGCCCTCATCCAGCGAGTCACAGTTACCGCCCCCAACAGCGTCGCCGCCTGGTCCATTTTCGAAGCCCTCTACCCCCCAAAACGCTTTGTCGCCTTCACCTGTTTCTATGGCTGACTTCCCCCTGCCCACCGTGCACCTGAACGGCACCGGCCGCAAGATGCTCAACGACGACTACACAGCCGCCTACTGCGCCCTGCAAACCGCAATCCGCGCCTTCCAAAGCATCGAGTTCCATGCCCGCGACTATTACACCCAAGGAGTGGACGCCTTCACCCGAGCCCGGCACCACCGCGACACCCAGCTGCAACACCTAGCTGGAGTGCAGCACTACCTCGAAACCCACCTGGTGCACCTAGGCGAATGAACGACCTCCACCGTCAGTCCTCTGTTCCCGACTACCCAACCCACGCCCACCAATTCGTAGTGGTCTTCTACGAAGACGGCCGCATCGACTACATGTTTGGCCCCTTTCCAACGAAAGCCGAGGCCGATACCTGGGCCCGCGCGTTCAACAAACGCTATGCCCGCGACGGCGAGCGTTGCCGCTACAGCCGCCGCACCATCTGCCCCGTCTGCGAAGCCCTCCCGCTCACGCCTCTATGACTGACTACCGCAGGGGCAGCCATGACTGACCCCGCCTTCAACCTGGCCATGGTCCAGATCCACCCCAACTGGTACGACCTCCTCCCCCAAGTAGAGGCCGCCATGGCCGAGGACGCCCGCGTCGAAGCCCTCCGCTATGCCGCCGGCTGGGAAGCCGACGAAGGCGGCTGGTATTCCCACGACGGCACCCCCGAATCCGACTGGGCCGACGAGGGCCTCCCCTTCCCCGAGGACGTCGACACCTACACCGCCTGGCACAGCGCCTACTACCACTACGAGGCCCTAGACGTGGGCATCCCACAGCTAGACCCCTACCCCAACGCCCCGGCCACCGCCTAATCCCCCGGAGGGCTGCGCCTCCGTCATCAACGCAACCCAAACCCAACCGCACTTCACCTCTATGCAGGCCTCACCCAACGCAGTCTCCACCGCCTACGCCTCCAACGGCACCGGCCCCATGGTCTACGGCCGCTACCGCGACCGCGGCTACGCCGTCAACCCTCTCACCGCCCAACTCGGCACCATCGTCCCCGAGAACGCCTCCGCATCCGAAGCCTTCGCCATCGCCGGCCTCGACTGGACCGCAGACCAACGCCCCATCAGCTACATGGGCGCCGATGGCCCCGTCCAGTCCCCCGACCACTGCGCCATCGTCCGCAGTGACAACGACACCTGCCTAGGCATCCACGGCTCCGGCTACACCCCCGTCCAGAACAGCGCCCTGGTCAACCTGCTGGACTACCTCCGCGAAGACCTCAAGATCGAAACGGTCCTCTCAATCCGCGAAGGCCGCCGCGTCTTCGCCAGCGCCACCATCAACACCGAGGCCGAAGTCCTCCCCGGCGACAAAGTCCGCCGCTACCTCCACCTCTTCAACAGCCACGACGGCAGCTCCGGCTTCGGCGTCTTCTTCTCCGACGTCCGCCTGGCCTGCGCCAACCAGCTCAACTACCTCACCGGCCGCGCCGTCAACCAGGCCACCCTCGAAGGCCACGGACTGCGCCGCAAGCACACCAGTTCCGTCACCGCCTTCGCCGAATCCCTCCCGAGCCTGATCGACCTCGAGCGCCGCAGCTTCTCCCAGTCCATGACCGAACTCCGCGCCCTCACCACACTCAAACTCACCCCCGAGATCGCCCGCCGCATCCTCGAATCCACCTACTCCGACAAGCTGGACACCCCCATCCGCGACAAAACCACCAAGGACAAGCGCCCCCGCGAACTCAACGACCTCCCCGAGATCGGCACCATCCGCAGCCACTACTCCGGCACCACCGGCCTGGGCCTCGACATCCCAGGTATCCGCGGCACCGCCTACGCCCTCTACAACGCCATCACCCAGTACGAAACCCACGACGCCGGCCGCAATAAGGACTCCACCGAGCGCGCCCGCGCCCGCCTCGAATCCCTCTGGGGCGGCACCAGCGCCAAGCGCATCGACCGCGCCCGCTCCGCCTGCCTTGCTCTGATCTGATGTCCTCTACTCTTTTACCAGGTGCTCGCGCCCCATGCCCATCCCTGACACCCCTGAGGCGCTCTTCGAGCACTTGAGCAACAGCTCAGTGCGCGACATGTTCGCGAACTACGACCAGCTCAAACCGCGACACCGCAAGCTGATCGACGTGCTGCACACCGAGCTAACCAAAGGCGAGCTCAGCGATGCGGCCTTCATGGACTGCATCTGCTTCATCACCGTCCTCTGGCGCTGCTTCAACAACACCGCCTGCGTCCAGATCGACCGCCTCATCGAGGACAACAACGAGATCGACCCCGCCTGGATCCACCAGGCCCTCGAGATCGCCAAGGTCGCCCAGTTCGTGCACACGCTGCTCAACGCCTATGACGCCGCCCCAGACCTCACAGAGCTGGCAGATGAAAGCACGTATCACCTGGACACCGACGCCTAGCCAGCCTGTCAGACTGGTTTAGCCGGTTGTTCCTGGGCGCCTGACGCCAGCCGGTCACTTCTGTTTTTCCTTCACGGTCCCGCCGCATCTTTGGCATGGCTTCCCCTGCGTTCGCCTTGTACGACCTGTACAACACAGTGACTGGCGTCCCCCTGTACAGCACCTACGCCACCCCATCCGAGATCCTGGATGCAAACGCAAATCTCCGCTCCCGCGGGCTCATCAGCCGGTACTACCCCGCCGGCACCTTCCAAGCGCCTTCGCTACACACTCCTGTGTGACGACGGCTATCTGCTGGCCTGCCACGGCCTCTGTGACCACCCGATCACAGTGGTCCCCCGCCCCGAACTTGCTACAAGCTTCGTCCTCTGGACAACAGCTACCCAGCGTGCCATAGCCCTGCAAAAGCTCGGCTGGCAGCTAAAAGTCGTCCAGTTTTACCTTCCTACTCCTTAATGGCTCGCGTTAACACCGACATCTACATCGACCTGATAGAACGCTGTGAGCGTCACTACGCCGCTCAAGGCTTCGTCAAATGGACGGACATAGCCACCGAGCTCGGCGTCTCCCGTCAACTAATCCTCAACAGAGTCCAGCGTGCTGTCTGCCACGGCCTGCTCACCTCTGCAGACCTAGACCGCTACCGCTCCGCGTCCAGTCGCCTGGCCGCCTCCCGCGCAAGCAAAGACATGCGCCGCGACAACCGCGCGTTGACCATCACCGTCACCCTTACCCCCGACAACAAGGCCTGGTTAACGGAGGCCATTACAGCCCGCCCAGGCTCAACCCCATCGGACTTCATCAACACATCCCTAACCCAACTCCGAACCCATGCGTAACAGCACCTTTTGGACCGCCTGCGCCCGCTATTGTTCCGAGCTCGCTCCTGTAGTAGGCCCCCTACTTTCCGCTTCCGCGGACTTAGCGACCGCCATCGACCGCGCCGCCCTTACATCAGCTACAGACACTCCAGCACTACCTAAATCCAAGTCCAATCTCGACTGACGCGCTTGTCCACCACCCCTCACATCGATCCCCTCTCCTTATCTGATGACGCATTCCTCGAGCGCGCCAGCGCCATGTGTGCAACCAAGATTCCTCACCTCAACCGCCAGGCCGCGGCCGCCCACCTTCGCCGCGGCCATTATCCAGGCTCCCCCTACCACTGCCCTCTCTGCGGTGACTGGCACACCACCACCTATGACCGCGCTCAATCCAAGCGCTTCTCCCGCCGTCTATCTCGCCTTCTTCGCGCCCTAAACAGGGCTGAACAATGATTCACATCACATGCGACCACGGCTACATCGGCCCGTTCTGGTGGGTCAACAGCCAACCATCCGAGCGGCAATGGCTAGCCGACCGCTACTGGCAACTCTGGGGCACCTTCGGCATCGGCCGCGAAACCTTTCGCGTAGCTCTGGAGCCCCTCGATGACTAACCCCATCACCCCACCGCCGGAGCTGGTGCAGCAGTGGCGAGGAAAAGCAGTAAGCAACCCCAAAGATACATTTTCACAGTCTCTTGCCACCCGCGCCGCCCAATGGGGGTCGGATCAAGAGCTGGAGGCGTGCTGTGAACTACTGGTAAAACAAGGGTTTGACTTTGTTGACGCCCTCCGCGCCGCCAGACGCCCCAAGCCGCCGAGTTTGAAGGAGCAGGCATTGGAGGCCATGCACCGCAATTGGAATCCACACAACAATGACGATTTCGCCACCATCGCACGCGCCCTGGAGGCCCTCGATGACTGACTACCGCGCACTGTGCGCCCGCATGGCTGACGAGCTGGATCATTACCGACAGCTCTTGATGGATGATCGCCGCGAAACTCATGCGTTGGCGACTGAAGCCCGCGCCGCCCTGGAGGCCCAGCCCGAGCCGGTGGCGCCGACGGACGAGGAGATTGAACAATGGGCGGACGCTGCTAAGGAGGTGCCCTTAGAAGAAATGGACCCCGAGGTTCATGGCTGGCGGAGATGCTTTACGGCCAAAGAGTTCAGCGAAACAATCCGTGCAGCCCTTGCCCGCTGGGGCACACCCACCAACAACATTAGTGAGGAGAACTAATNACNATGAAAAGCCTTGACGACTACACAGCACTTGGCGCCATTGTCCTAGTGCTTTTACTGATGGTTGCAACAGCCTGGTGGTGGTTCCCCCAAAAGTGGCAGGCGTGTGAACGGCTTTATGACAATAAACCAGCGCAGATTTTCTGCCTGCTGGCATCTAAATGACTGACCATTTTGGGGAGTCGCACAAAATGGTCTCTGCCGACTTCGATGCCTTACTGCAGCGGCTGTCTCGACCGGGCCGCTACTGCCCACGGGTGGCCAAAGTGCTGTCTACGCCCGCGCCTTGGGACGCCAAGTGCGACGAAACCTGTACCACTAAAAACCAATGACTGACTTTCGAGCACTGTGCGCCGAGCTGTTTGAAAACCTAGAGCGCTATCAGTGCTGGTACATCGAGGACAATGGCTATGGCATTGACGACCTTGAGGCACTGCTGGATCGCGCTGATGCCGCCCTAGCCCAGCCGGATCCGCAGGGGCCGACGGATGAGGAGCTGGTTGAACTCTTCAATGAGAACGACTGGAACCACATCAGCCCAGAAACTTTTCTTGACATTGCTCGTTCTGTACTGGAGTTGCGATGACCAAAAAGAAAGACCTGACTGGCTTGCGCTTCGGCAAAGTGCAAGTAATCATGGTTTCTACCTTGCGGATCAAAACGTCCCGCTGCACCTTTGGACCAATGACTAACGATTCAATGTCCCCCGCCGCTCAGGCGGTGCTGGATGCCTTTGAAAACGCCAGTGATGGTGAGTATGTAGAAGGCGTGTGGGTCGTCAACGAGCGCACCATGCTTGCTGCCGCCCTGCGAGCTGCTGTTGATCAGTTGGCCTACGGCCACGGTAGCTGGGCAGGAACAAGCGCAATCATCGACGAAGACAAACTCCTCGCCATCGCCGACGAGCTAGAGTCGCAGTAATACCAGCCAGGCCTCTCCGTGATGCCCAAACAGGCTGGTCACTATTTGTAGATCTAGCCAGCCAGTAAATCCTTAACGACTTGCTGGTACTTGCTTGGCAAGTCCTTCAGGTCTTTTTTGTGTATTGCTGTATGGCCGCGACGCAATAGCTCGGCATGGTACATGAACTGTCCGTATGCAGGGCTGCGCTCTGAAATGTTTGCGCGGGCATAGCGCTCAAGTTTGCCGGCCTTGCTGGTGAGAGTCATAGATGGCAGTCTGCTAGTGGGATGCTAGTCCACCGCTTCCAGGTCGAGCGGGCTACTTATCAAACGCCATCTGCGATTAAGCACTTTTTGTCTGCCATATAAAAAACCACAAAAAGTTGAAAAGGGAATGCCCTTAGACTTGGCCCATTCCCTTCTTTTGCTGATGGGAATTTTAATTCTGTACTTTGTTTGGTCGCACATTATTCTCCAGCCAGGTTCGTCTTCTGGTTTTGGCGCATCTACGGCATGACGCTTGACCCACCATATCCACGTACCGCTTTTATTGGAGATGCTGTAATAGCGAATCAATCCACGCTTTTCTAAGTGCGATAGGCTGCGACTCAGGGTTGCTCGATCTGTGCCTATCTGCAATGCAAGGTCTGAAATAGTTTCCCACCAGCCAGGAATAAGCTGTTCAATCTGAACCATGGTCAGGACCATTTCCGCCCTGTGGTGATGGCGCAGATGAGAGAGAAATTCAGGTTCGATCACTATTTGCTGGGCGAATTTAGAAAAATACGGTTAAGAGATTTGGAAATAATTTCCTGTCTACCTTTGTCTGTGTAATATAATGCAATTATTCGCGCAAGCTCTTCTCGAAGCTCCTCAACAGCGGCGATTGCTGTAAAGCCTTCCAGGCAACCGCCAAGTATATTTGGCGGAATCAGCTTGTAGCGATACTGATCAATTGCGTCCCACTGGTCGATGCCGTCGATTTCCTTCATCTCTCCGCCACTAATGACACCCAGGCCAGCAAGCCGCTGCATAACACCAACAAGCCAGATCATGATTATCATGGCTTGTGTTTGGTTGTCTCTTGAGTAGCCGAAGCGTTTCTTTAGGTTTTTGGACAATTCCTCCGGCGTCTTGTCTGTCATGGTTTTTCTTGATCATAGAGGAACTCAACGCGAGCCTTGACGCGGCCAAAGCCTGCGAATTTTTCAATCTCTCCACCAAGCGCCTCGAATTGCTCTTCGGTCGGATAAATTAAAGCTTGCACGCTAACCGTTTCACCCGCGTCGATGCTCAGCTCAAGCGACTTAACATGAAATTCGCCAAAGCCAAGTGCATCTGCGATTCGCTTGGCAATTTCCGATTGACCTGTGACCAGCATTCGATTAGACATGATCTGCGACCTCTTGGGGCGGCTCCAGAATACCAGTTTCTGTTTCAAATTGCAAGATAATTGAGCAAGCCAGGTCGTAGTTGGTCGATGCGTAAATAGCCCAGCGCTTGGAGTAGATTCGCTGCTTGGCCGCTACTGGTGAAAATAGCTCATTATCAGCGAGTTGGCCTGCAAGCTCCAGCAGCAAGAAGCGCTCAAGTTCTGAGTGCTTATAGTTGATGGTTGATGACTTGGGAACAGGTGTCGATCGTTTAGTTGCTGGCTCAAACGGCAATCCGTTGTAGTAATACTCAATTCGTTGAATTGCTTCCCTGAAAGTCCAGCCGCGCAGGCGCATCAGGAGATCAATACCGCTGCCGCCTCCGCCTTGCTGGTTTTTACCTCCGCAATGAGTGCAGATCCAGCCGCCCGGACCCTCGTCGTTCATCCAGCGATAGCGATCAGTTCCGCCGCAGCAGGGGCAGGGCTGGTGCGTGCCGCTTAGCTGATGGTCCTGGAGTCCGCCAATGGAAACAAGTAGATGGGGCCAGCGACCAGACGCTTTGGCGAGAATATCCCAAGAAGGCTTTCGGGAAAATGCTTTGTCAAAGTTCACGGACGGCTAAGTTGATTGTCGTGCCAATGAATAAAGCTGGTCTTTACCGCTTGCTCAATGCACAGGCTGAGGTGGCGCCTTAGGTCAGGGTCAATCCTCTTGTTGCAATGGCCAACAGCTTGATCGAGTATTGCAGTCATGGTTTGATTTTTCCCCCTTTGCAGGCGAACCCCAAACATGTATTCCACCCTTTCCCGCTTAAGGCAGAAAATCGCGTATTGTTTTTTTTGAATTTCCTCATGATAGTAGAACGCACAATTGTGCATAATCTGAGCGTAGGTCTGAAGTTCGTCGGTTCCGGTTGGATAGCAGATTTCGTATTCGCCAGCCCAGAAGTTTTCTTTTAGTATCCTGCAGAACTCCATTGATGGATGATCTTTTTTGAATTCGTAGTGCTCGAATTTTTTAATATTTTTGCTATTTCTCGGCCTGAGGGCTGCCAGGGCGTCGTGCAGATCAACAATGCTTCTGTACTTAATCCTGGTGATGTCAAAGCCTTCGTCAGCATTTAACTGGCTGATCATTCTGAAGGTGTCATTTATATTTCTCTTACAGTTGGCCCCAAAAATTGCATCAACAGCAGCTTTGGCATCTAGTGGGTCAAACACTTTCATTTGCTTCGCGCTAAGTCCCCTTACCTCGTAGTCGTAGTATTCGGAGTCGCTAATAAACCCTGCATTAGTGCCTGGCTCAGCGTTTACATAAACGACTTTTTCTAAAAATTCCTGGGCTTCATCCAGAGAGCGATTGATGCGAAAATATCGCGCCATCTTCAATATCGTTTGCGCCCCCGCTGGATGCTTTTTAATTGCCGAATAAACTAAGCGACGGCTTTTTTTGCCCTTTGTTCGCAAAACAAACTTTAATGGATCTTCGAGAACAAATTCTCCGGTTGAGATTTTTTGCAGCGTGTTCTCTTCAAAACTGCGCGTCCCTGGATAGCATAATTGCACCATCAGCGAAAAGGGATCATCGCTGAGGCCACGGAAGGAGATCCCTCGACGCCGAAGGAACGCCCTTAGAAAGGCCAGCAACCGCTTCTCTTGAGCCTTGTAAAGGCCTCGGGGGAACTCTTCGGTCCGAGGCTTCTTGCGGGCGCGTTCCTGGGCATTACAAAGCGATTGCAACTTGGAGCGCATGTGATTGGGCGAAGCAGTCCTCACCCCTGCCTGGCGGTTGGATAAATTGTAAAAAATAAATCTCTGTTCTCCTGATTTAATCGTCCTGAGCTGCAGCTTGTACTTGAATTGATCGGAGAACCCTTCATTTCCTGACCAGTCCATTCCTCTGTAGCGGCATGAAAAGGTAATTCCGTTTTCGTGCTCAAAAGCATGGAAGCTAGATCCAGCCGAAGATCGCCTGCCACCGCTTTCAGTTACTTTGAGTCCCTTGCGAAATGAGGCAATCTTTTTGTAATTAAGATAATTTTTCTTTTTTTGTGCCGGGAGTTTGTCGAACATAGTAGCTGTAAAATACTTTTTTAGCGAAAGGGAAAGCTGTCTTGCTCGGACCAATGAATCAGCGCCGTGATAGCAAGTGAAATCCCAAATACCATGGCGGCTAGCGCCTGGATGAGGCCAAGGTACGCATATGCAAATAAGCCTGTAAGCAGAATCAGCAGCAGAGCCAAGACATAGATCGTTGTCATTGCCAGCGTGGCGCCAAATAGACGAAGGAAGGGTTTCATTTTGTTGTAATTAAGCTGATCAGGAACCCAGTAGATTCGTCGATCCACTGCTCTTTGGGTTTCCAGCGATCATCAAGAATATGGAATTTTACGCCATTTGACAACAGCACATAGCTGCCAATGCGTGACTGCACGGATACAATGAATTCCTCGCCCTCAAACTTAACTTTTACGAAATCTCCGACCTGCAGCATTGGCCGGTCTTTGCTTGGCTGCATAGCGACTGATTGATAGCTCGGTTATCTTAGGACATGGGTCGGCCTGCCGTCAAGCGGTTTTATGATGCCCGTATCGCGGAGTCGGTCCATGGCTGTTAAAGCAAGCATCCTGAAAAGACTTGTAACACAGCTTGAGCGGAAGGGGATGTCACCTGCGATGGCGAACGCAGTGGCACGCAAACGGCTTCAAGATGCCGGAATCCTTAAGAAAGGTTCGGATGAATTGACAACGCTTGGCAAGAAGCGACAGGCGATGGGTGCAGCGGGCAGGGCCAAGAGTCGTGCAGCAAAAGAGTCGGGAAAGCCAGCAAGTAGCTACAGCTACAACCCCAGAACCAACCGCACAAGGCTTAAGCGTAAGAAATAGCAGCGGCTAGACTTGACAGATCCGCGCCCTGCTGGCAAGATATGCAAGAACGCTTTACTTGCTAGCAACATGCCGCTTTGGATCAGCAATCGCCTGCCAGCCCAGCAGGACGGGGATTTGCATGGAATGGTGCTCTGGGGCAAGCAGTCGGGGCTCCTGATTGAGTGGCATGGGGTCAGGCCTGGTGAGCACTGGGCGCACTCCGCTGCCTGGATGGCCTCTGCTGGTGCTGACGATTGCCAGGAGAAGCTGCCATGAGCAGGGAAGCTGCAATGTCGGCCTTTGCGACGATTCAAAAAATGTCTCATTCAAAGCTCAAGGATCAAGCTGATGAAGACGAAAGCGGCAAAAACTTTTTGCTGAAATATGACGCAATGCTAGACGCCTACGCATCTCCAAAAGGATATATGGAGTGGAATGATTACGCCAAGCTTTGCCTTGCATCTGGTTCTACAAGAGGCATCATGGCTAGNTTTAAGGAGGGCGATGTTTATGGGGCAATTGCTGGAACATCTTACAGGTCAGCAATTGTACAGAATGCTTGCGCCAGGTACATAAGCAAAGAAATTGTTGAGTCTTTTGCTCAGACTGCTCTCCCAGAGTTGCCGCTGGAGATAACGAGCATTTTGCCATGTGTTCATCTTATGCTGCCTCGCAATATGGTTTTTGACGCCGAGGGTGATGAGGTGATTGCGTTGCTGGTGCAGTCCGGCCAGCTTTACGCAAAAGAAATGGCGAAAGACAAAGAGGAGATAGCTAAAACTTTTTTCCCCAAAGAAAAGCTCGCACCTCTAGAGGTGATGGGTGCCGAGGGCATCCAGGTTATAACTTTGACAAAAGCAGGCCTGGATGTATTTCAAGAGTTTGTCAGCCCTAATGCAAAGAGTTGGTGGGATTCAAATGTAAAATATGTTGATAGCTCGAAGTATATGGCACCAGGCACTGAAAGAATCATGAGAATTGCGATCAATTCTCTATTGGTTCATCTTTACGAACCGGAATTAGTCACGACTGACCCGAAGCCAGTTACAAAGGGAGTCGGATTCTCGGGCAGAAGCAAAGCCCCACTACCTCCCACGTGGATTGGCAGGACGTTTCGCAATTCAGGTGAGCGCCACCATCCTAAAGCAGAAGGCCCGACGAGAAGCGGTGTCAGGTCGCATTGGCGCCGAGGCCATTGGCATAGCGTTTGCGTTGGGCCTAAAAGAAGTGAGCGCAGAGTTCAGTGGTTTAAGCCTGTTTACGTCAATCCTGGTTGACCTCTGCTTTGGGCGGACTACGATGACACTGAGGCCGAGTGGGGACGTTGTGACTGATTACGACCAGCAGACAGTCAAATTCATTGAAAGCGAGCTTCGCGTCTGCAAGCGAAGGATTGGCCTTGCTGGTTGGCTTTTAATTGCAGCGTGCATTTCAATTCCTGTTTCAATTTTTACTGGAAATAAGATACTGGGCTTTTGCGCAGTCTCGTGGCTTGCCAGTAGCCTTGTTACAGCCAGCGCCTACATTTCAACCTCAATGGAGGAAGAGTGGAAGCTTAAGCTTGATCTAGCGAAAGGCCGTGGTGCATCAGCAGCTAAGGCAGTAAGTTCTGAAATTGCGATCAGGCATGACTTTGGTCCCATCGGCTTGAACTAGGCCATGGACTCGATAAAAATTACAGCCTCTCAGCAATTTGAGATTGAAAGATTTTCTCGGGTAATTGATGCAACCGAAGATGTTCCTGCGCTAAGGAGTATTGCAAAAAGCCTGCTGTCTGCTTGGATGATTCAGAGATCTGCTACCATTTGGGCGTTCGGCCAGTCTCTGCCAGGGCACCCAGGGGATCATGAGTGAATACTGGCTAACAATTCAAGTCGATCCTCAAAGGACTAGAGACATTCGCGTAAGCGGAGAGGATTATGCTGAGGTGGCCAAAAAGTACAAACAAAAAAATGGCTTCAAGGTTATTGCTGTTCGACCCTGTGACAGACCAGAAGAAAGTAATGACTGAAAAAACTTTTGCTCTCTCGCTTCACGAATTCCTGGCAGCCTTTAACTATCGAGGGCTTAGGACGCCGACTTTTATCTATCTATCAAGCAAATACGAGGCAATCAATCTTATTCTTGAGCTTAAAAAAGAAGAAGAGCCGTTGCAGAATTTTAAGCCTGACTATGACACTGTAATTCAGTCAATTGAGGCTGGCATATCGCATGGCTTCATGCTGGCGGGCGTCGAGTTTCGCTGGCCATTCGATCCGCCAGTGGCACCTGTGGCGGCCCTGAAGGCCGTGGCGTAGCGCAGATGCCAGCACGGTCCAGATCAAGCGCCTACGCCGACAGAGCGGCGACCAGAGGGCTAGGCCTGCTGGCGGATGCGTCCATCCTGCAAAAGCTCAAGCGTCGAGCGAACTCAAGCTTTGACGTGCAAACAGCTGAAGCAAGAATGATCGAGGACCTGCTTCCCTATCAAAGAGCCTTTGCCACTGACTTTGATCATAAGTACGTGGGCTTTTGTGGTGGCTATGGTAGCGGCAAAACTTATACGCTAGCCGTCAAGCAATTATTATTGTGTTTTCGCTCCCAGGGATTTACACATCTTTTCCTTGAGCCTACTATCCCGCTGATTGACGACGTTGCACTCCCAACGTGGAATATGCTTCTAGAGAAGTATAGCATTCCTCATACATTTAAGGTTTCACCCAGGCCAGTCTTCAAGCTTCTTTTGCCTGGGGGTGAAACACCGATTCTCCTCCGTTCGATGGAGAACTATGAGCGCTTGATCGGCGTCAACGCTGCAAGTATCGCCTCTGACGAAACTGACACTACTCGTCAGGAGATTGCAGAAAAGGCAATGATTAGGCTGCAGGGCCGTGTTCGTGTCGGCAACTGTCCCCAGATTGCCGCAGCCTCCACGCCGGAAGGCTATGGCTTCATGTACACCTTCTTTGAAGAGCAGAAGGCTGACAATAAAAAGCTTTATCGAGGAAAATCAGAAGATAATCCACACCTTGACAAAGGGTTTGTTGAAGACCTTAAAACTAAGTACCATCCACAACTTGTCAAGGCTTACCTTAACGGCGAGTTCGTCAACCTTGAATCAGCCACCGTCTTTTACGAGTTCAAGCGAGACAAGCACACAACGGGTGTATTTCTACCGGAGCCAGCCGAAAGGATTGTGTTTGGCGCTGACTTTAACGTTGGCCAGTGTCATGCTGTTTACGGAGTTGTCAGGAATGGCCAAAAAGGCCAAGAGTTGCATTGTTTTGCTGAATCAAAGGTTGCGGATACCTTTGCGTTGGTGGCGCATCTCCAGCAGAAGTACCCGCGTCATCTTGCGGCTGGGCTGATTACTTGCTACCCAGACGCGAGTGGCGCTCATGATTCGACATCATCTACTCAGAGCGATCACGAGATTCTGCGTGGCGCTGGCGTGAGAGTAGTTGCCGAAAGGAAGAATCCCTACGTTGCAGAAACATTGGCACATGCGAATGTTCACATGCACCGCGATCTGGTCAAAATCAACGCAACCAATTGCCACGACACCATTAACGCTGTCGAGCGCTGGTCTTATGATTCTAAAACGCTGAAGCCATCAAAGGGTGGTGCCACGGATTACTCACACTGCGGTGATGCGCTTAGGTATTTAATTTGGCAAGTATTTCCTCGTGCTGGTGGAAGGGCTGGGCATGGTGGCCGCTGGAGGTGATAAAATTTCAACGCACCAGCGATCGCCTTCGGCGGGCACGACAAAAGATCGCTGAAACATTGTTTGAAGGCTTTGGAGAAATCCAAGGCCTTTGTGCTATGGCTAAGCTGTATTCATCCGGTGGCGTGATCCCGTGCCCTCAATCGACGTTCCTAACTCCATCATCCTGAGCGCCGATGATGTGCCCATTCCTTTTGATAGGAGGCAGCCGGAAACCGAGAAGGTTTATGCCGAAGTCACGGATGTAGACGCATATTCCATTGACCAGGCCGAGCAAGTCTCAAGGATTCTGCCGATCAGATTTTGCACGCTTCCTGAATTCTATCTTGATGAAGCGATAGACGGGTATATCCCACAAGACTATCAAGAAAATCCAGATAGCTATAATGTTAGGAAGACGCGGGCAATGACGTGCTTCGAGCCGTTCTACTCGCACTATGTAGACATCATTGTTGGTACGGCCCTTAGAAAGGGCGTCATCTTGCCGCAAGAGCTTCCCGAGGAGTGGGAGAAATTTTTTGATAATGTCAACCTTGAAGGCAAGTCGATCACATCTTTTGCCAAGACCCTGTTTACCGAGGCTTTGAACGGCGGTATCGCTGGTCTGATGGCGGACTACCCCAGGGTGGACACCGCTGACAAGGCGATGCAGCGTCGCATGGGGTTGCGTCCATATTTCACGATTATTAAAGTTGACGATATTCTTGATTGCAGGCACGAAAATGGCGTTGTCACAATCAATGGGGTGACCTCGTATGAAACAAAAGTTACTTATCTGAGGATCAAGTCAGAAATCCGCAGGGCAAGTGCCATCAATGAGCACTATGAGGAAGTCGTGCCCACAGTGGTTGTGTATGACATTCCCGAAGAGGGCTCGAATGTCCGCGTGCGAGTTTACGAGAAGAATGTCACCGGGCATCCTCATGAATACTTCCTGCCAGAGAATAACGAAACCTTCCTGTCTATTGATTATATCCCATTTGTTCCTTGCTATGGCGGCAAGGAGGAAGCTTTCTGTCGGGCCAGGCCGTTATTGTTTGACATTGCACGTTTGAATCTGCATCACTGGGCCACGTCCTC
>JGI25921J50272_10000067_pt1 | contig 31664 bp, 27 predicted proteins | sample LauGreSu1BDMLBSD_2_FD_50272 | JGI IMG/M metagenome (IMG submission 50272) | reverse complement strand
CGAGTTGACCAATAAGCTCCTTAGCGGATTCGAATTCATCTATCCCATCAACCAACAAAACATCATTCTCTCTGGAGAAAAAGGATTTTTTAATATCAATTTTCAAAAATACAAGAACAATATACCCAAGCTTCAGGTATACATACGTAGCGTTTCCATTGGAGATCAAAAAGACAGTACCTTATTTGGTGGACACTACCCTAATAACACCATACAACAAACCGATGATGACGTACTGGGAATCCCCAGTCATTGGAAAACCATTCGGTTCGAATACTCATCTCCGAACTTTAACAATAAATCAAACATCGAATACGCCTTTAGATTAAAAGGATTGAACAACGAATGGTCTGAGTGGACCCGAAGAACAGAAAAAGAATTCACCACCCTGCCTGCCAAAAACTACACTTTTGAAGTCAAAGTCAGAAATAACTTAGGTAATGAGTCATCCATTGCTGCCTACAAATTTGAAATACTACCGCCCTGGTACCTTAACTTTTGGATGAAATTGATGTATGCCGCACTACTCTTTGCTGGTATCATCTTGCTGAACCGTTGGTACAAGCGCAAACTCAGTCTACAACAAGCCAAACATGAGGAAGAACAAAAAAGACTGCAATACATCCACGACCTGGAAATAAGCAAAAGTGAAAATGAATTGGTCGTGCTGAGAAATCAGAAATTGGAGGCAGAGATCAATTTAATGAACTCAGAACTTGCCTCTGCAGCCATGCACCTGGTTAAAAAAGGAGAACTGCTCACCAAAAGCAAAGAAGAACTTAGTAAGGCAATAAGAGTGGTGGAACAACCGGAAGCGGTTTCGGAACTCAAGAAAATGATGAGAAACCTGAATGAAGACGAGAAAATGGATAAAGAATGGGAAAACTTCTCCCGACACTTTGATAAAGTACACAGTGATTTCCTCTCGGCGCTTAAGTCCAAACACCCTTCCATCACACAGAACGAATTGAAGTTATGCGCATACCTCAGAATGAACCTCTCTACAAAAGAAATTGCTCAACTTAGCAGTATATCTGTTCGGGGTGTTGAAATCAGTCGATACAGGCTTCGTAAAAAGCTAGGTATACCCAATGAAACCAACTTGGTCGATTACCTGATTACCTTTAAATATTGATCAAAGAACAACAAATGTTTCTATTAATTTGATGATTAACAGGCATTAAAAGCTCAAGAGCAGAAATTGTAATTTTAAAACTGAAACGATTGAATATGAGACTGGTCGAAGTTTATGAAGGCACGCTATTCGAATGCCAAATAATCAAACATCTGTTAGAAAATGAAGGCATAGCAGCTGTTCTCAACAACGAAATTACGGGAACAAGAGGAGGGAATATATTCAGATCGGCAGGCGGAGTAAACATCATGGTAACCGATAATAATTATGATCAAGCAAAAAAGATTGTGAATGAATTTGAAAAATCTCGTGGAGAGATCAATTAAGTGGTGTTTCTGGTGGATGGGATGAATCTCAGCACCCAATGTTCATGAATTGACCTACTTTAGTAGCTCTTTCGCACACCTATTCCGGAAATTCACCTTCCAATCCCGGTAATTTGCTGACATAACCCGCACAAACACCTCTGCACTCCGAAAAGCAGCACAACAAATCCGCACATTTACCTGTCGGTTTCGATCATCTGCACAACTAAACCGCTTATCCGCATATTCTGTTCGCACAATTGCATACTAGTACCGCATAGTCGCACCTGTAAATGGTGGAGCCGCACAATAAGGAAGCACACTGCAACGTTTAAAACAAAAAATCGACAAAAAAGTTATGATAAAGCTCAACCTAGGCCCGCTTTTTGAAGCCCGCGGAATCGAAAAACCCTACAGCTACCTGCTAAAGAAAGGCATTCCCCGACACACCGCCCAACGCATTTTGAGCGGAGAGCATACCCACCTGCACTTTCGCCATGTAGAATTGCTCTGCAAAGCATTCAACTGCAGCCCCAACGATTTGCTCATCTACATCCCTAACAAAGAGGAACAACTACCCGAAAACCACCCACTCCACCAGCTCAAAAAAGAAAGCGTCGGCTTCAATTGGTTGCAAAACACCGCAAACTTACCCATTAACCAACTCCAACAACTCATCGTACAAATCAAAACGCAGCTCGATCAAAGCCCGGAGCAAAACCGCTAAAAAATGCCGCCGTATTCGTAAATACCGATCAAGCTTAGTATTTTTACCATGCTAAAGCCCTAAAGCACATTATGTTTTTTCAACCCTTCGGTAAATACATCCTGCTCATGAAAGCCGTATTTCGGCGTCCGGAAAAATGGAGCATTTACCGTAAAGAAATTTTGAAAGAAATGGTGGCCATCGGCGTAGGTTCGCTGGGTATCATCACCATCATCTCCGTGTTTTTAGGCGCCGTAACCACCGTGCAAACCGCTTTCCAACTGGTGAGTAACCTGGTACCCCGCTCCGTAATTGGCACCATCGTCCGCGATTCATCCATCCTCGAGCTCAGCCCCACCATTTCGGCCATTGTTTTGGCTGGTAAAGTAGGTTCGAGCGTGGCCTCACAAATTGGTACCATGCGGGTAACCGAACAAATTGATGCCCTCGAAATCATGGGCATCAATTCACCAGGCTACCTCATACTCCCTAAAATTGTGGGTGCGGTAACCATGATCCCGCTCTTGGTCATCCTGTCCATTGCATTGAGTATTACAGGTGGTTATTTTGCAGGCTCTTTATCAGGTGCCGTTACGGCCCAAGACTATATTTATGGCATCACCACCGATTTTATACCCTTCACCTTTACGGTCTGCATGGTTAAATCGGTCATGTTTGCTTTCATCATTACCACCATATCTGCTTACCAGGGATTCTATACCTCAGGCGGAGCCTTAGAAGTAGGTATCTCCAGTACAAAAGGGGTCGTTATCAGTTGCATCATGATTCTCTGTGCCGATTATGTCATTGCCCAATTGCTCTTATGATAGAAATCAAAAACATTCATAAAGCCTTTGGCGATCATCAGGTGATCAATGGTGTTTCGGCTACCTTTCATCCGGGAATCACCAACCTCATCATCGGAGGTTCCGGGTCTGGTAAAACCGTTCTATTGAAATGCATGGTGGGTTTGCATGAGCCCGATCAGGGAAGTGTAGTGTACGACGGACGAGATTTTACCCGCATGAATTTTGAAGAACGCATCGCCATCCGAAAAGAGATCGGTATGCTTTTTCAAGGATCGGCACTTTTTGATTCCATGACCGTAGAAGAAAATATCCTCTTCCCGCTCAACATGTTTAGCAATCAAAGTGCCCAGGAAAAATTAGAAAGAGCCAACTTTTGCTTGGAACGCGTAAACCTGGCCGGTAAAAATCATTTATTCCCTTCCGAATTATCAGGGGGGATGAAAAAGCGGGTGGGTATTGCCCGTGCCATTGCCATGAACCCTAAATATTTATTTTGCGATGAGCCTAATTCAGGTCTCGATCCTCGGACATCCATCGTGATAGACGAGCTCATTGCCGAGATCACCGACGAATACCAGATCACTACCATCGTGGTAACCCACGATATGAATTCGGTAATGGGCATTGGCGAAAAAATCCTGTACCTGTATGAGGGTAAAAAATGGTGGGAAGGCTCCAACGGCGAAATCATCACCACTAAAAATCAGGAATTGAATGATTTTATCTTCGCCAGCAAATTCATGAAAGCCCTAAAAAAATAACACCAACCCGCCATGATAGAACTGCTTAGCCCTGCCCATTGGAAAGATTATGAATTACTCGATTGTGGCGATTTTGAAAAACTGGAACGCTTTGGCGAACTCATCCTGATCCGACCAGAGCCGCAGGCCGTATGGAAAAAGCTGTGGAGCGAAAGCGAGTGGACCAAGCTACACCACATACGTTTCAAAGGGCGTTCGGCTACTTCGGGCGACTGGATCAAGAAAAATCCAAAAACAGCCGATCGCTGGCAAGTCAATTATCAAAATAAAGACATCAGCATCAATTTCCGTTTAGGCTTAACCTCTTTCAAACACGTGGGTATTTTCCCGGAACAAGCCGTGAACTGGGATTTTATTGCGGAGCAAATTAAAAGATTCAAAAATCCGGAGCCTAAAGTGTTGAACCTGTTTGCCTACACCGGAGGAGCTTCTTTAGCGGCTAAAGCGGCCGGTGCCGATACCACTCACGTCGATTCCATTAAACAAGTGGTTACCTGGGCAAACGAAAATCAGGAACTATCCAAATTAAAAGACATCCGTTGGGTAGTGGAAGACGCCCTGAAATTTGTGAAACGGGAAATTAAAAGAGGAAAAAAGTACAATGGCATCATCCTCGATCCACCGGCCTATGGTCATGGACCCAATGGTGAAAAATGGAAATTGGAAGACCATATCCAAGAAATGATGCAGGATGTGGTACAGCTGCTGGATGAAAAAGAACACTTCCTCATCCTGAATGCTTACTCCATGGGCTTTTCTTCTGTCATTATTGAAAATCTGATCAAGAGCTCATTCCCCATGGTAAGTAATCTAAACTGTGGCGAATTGTTTCTGCCGGCCAAAAGCGGGTGTAAGCTGCCATTGGGTGTTTTCGGCAGATTTAACAAATAAGCCTTTCTAATTTTACTAAAAGCTTTTTATCTTCATCTCATCTGCTTGGGCAGATCTTCACAGCAATATGAATTCATTCAAAAAAACCATACTCACCTGCATGGTGGGTAGTATCCTTTTAAGCAGCTGCAATGGCTCCTCAGGCTCTGCAATCAAAAATAGTAAAGACTCTACCGGCACCAACAAGCGCACAGCCAATTATCCGCCACTCGATACTTTGGCCTACCGTCAGAAAATGAAGGCACTTGCCAATGGTGATACAACCGGGAAATGGCCGGTAAAGAAAGAACCTTATCCATTAGCAGGCGCCATTCTGCCTTTTAAACGCATTGTAGCCTATTATGGTAATCTATATTCGGTGCGTATGGGCATTTTAGGGGAGCTACCGCCCAAACAAATGCTCGCAAAATTAGATCAGGAAGTAAAAAGATGGGAAAAGGCCGACCCTCAAACACCTGTTCAACCGGCATTGCACTACATTGCAGTGGTGGCTCAAGGAGATGGTGGCAAAGATGGCAAATACCGTTTCCGCATGCCCGATAAGCAGATAGATTCCGTAATGAGCATTGCAAAAATGCGCAATGCCATTGTGTTTTTGGATATTCAAGTAGCACTCAGCACCATCAGAGAGGAACTACCCCGACTAGAGAAGTATCTCAAACTCCCCAATGTACACCTGGGTATCGACCCTGAGTTTTCTATGAAAACAGGCGCTAAACCAGGAACTAAAATTGGTACTTATGATGCTGCCGATATCAACTATTGCTCCGATTACCTGGCTAAACTGGTACAAGCGCACGGGTTGCCACCCAAGGTATTTACCATTCACCGTTTTACAAAGGGTATGGTTACCAATAGCAAGCAAATTAAACTCCGTCCGGAAGTGCAATTGGTGATGCACATGGATGGCTGGGGAGCACCAGAGCTGAAAAAAGGAACTTACCGCCACTGGATTTACAATGAGCCGGTGCAGTTTACCGGCTTCAAGTTGTTCTACAAAAACGACATCAAGAATCCGCCAAACCGGATGATGACCCCTGAAGAATTGGTAAAACTGACCCCAAAACCCGCTTACATTCAATACCAATAAAATGGAAAAACTGGTATTAGGTGGGGGTTGTTTTTGGTGTACCGAAGCTGTTTTCCAAAGACTGAAGGGTGTAACAAAAGTAGTTTCGGGTTATATGGGTGGGCTGTTTCCGAATCCGAGCTATCGCGAAATTTGTACGGGCAAAACCGGCCATGCAGAAGTGATAGAGATCAGTTACGACCCTAAAGAAATCAGTTTAGAAGAGCTCTTGTTGGTTTTCTTCAAAACTCACGACCCCACCACCTTGAACCGTCAGGGAAATGACGTAGGTACCCAATACCGATCAGTGATTTTTTATGCCGATGAGCAGCAAAGAAGCATTGCCATGCAACTGATTAAACAATTGAAAGATGCCAAGGTATTCGATGCAGCCATTGTGACCGAATTAAGTCCGGCAAGTGAATTTTACCCGGCAGAAGATTACCACCAGGATTATTTCAATCAGAACAGCTACCAACCTTACTGTAGCTTTGTGATCCAGCCGAAGCTGAATAAATTCATGAAAGAGTTTGAGGAGTTGCTGACAAAATAATTTATTGAAGAAACCAATTCTTTGAATCTTGTATTGATTCTTTCTGACGAAAACCTTGATACAATTGAGATTTATTGTTTGATGATTTTGTAGCTGCGTTTACCGATGAGTACAAAATAGTACCCTTTATCCAGGTTACCCAAATCTAAACTGATCAAATTGTTTAGCACCCTGTGGGTTCCCTCATAAACCTTCACTCCCGCACTACTCAGCACCTTGATTGATAAATCCTGATCATTTTGCCCTTCCAGCTTGATATTTAAAACAGAGCTGAAAGGATTTGGATAAACCTCCACCAGTTCATTTACATAAATTTCTTCTTCATACACTCCTTGGCAGGCTTGCGTTCCATTGACTTTAATCTTGTTCAGACCAGGTTTCAAAGAAACGTTAAATTTGGCCGAATTGCTGGTATAATGATCATCATTAATGGAAATGAAATACGTCTCGCTTCCAGTCATATTAAGGGTCAAGGTGTTGGCTGAGAGATTTAACTGTGTATACACTGATAAATCAGCTGGTTCGCTGATGGCAAGTTCATAACATTGTTCATAATTGCTGATACCAGTAATACTGATACATACATTGTATTTTCCCGCACGCAGATCTTTGATACTTAATGTATCATTGAAATCGTAAGATTGATTCAAATTAGCAGACTTTAAAGTAGCCTTATAAGGCAAATTCTTATTTGCTTTAATGGTAATTAAGCCATTAGAGGCCCCTTTACACATTGCAGATACTGTTTTTATTCTAAATGTACTTGCGGGTAGAACATCCACCATGAATTCTCGGAAAACATCAGCCGCAGGCGTAAATAAATTATTTCCCGACTGGCTGGCCTTCACTTTTACCAAACCAATGCCGGTGATAGTTAAAGTACTATCCTTGATACTGGCCGGGCCCGATTCGACACTAAATGAGATCGGTAAATTAGCACTCGACCTGGCCTTTAACACAAAAGGCTGATCACCCACCTGTTTTACCGTTATTGCGTCAAAACTGATGGTCTGGCTTTGTTGAACAACGGCACTACTGATTTTAAAGGTATTGTTTGACATCCCCTCCAGGGCATCGGCTACATTGAGTTCTGAAATTCTGATTCTGCACTCATTAATGGAAGTACTTGCACTTAATTCAGATGAGTAATTACCTATTGAACCAAAACTTGTTGGAGAAAGACTAGGGACTTGCCAGGAATATAAACCAGATTTGGCATCGACAGCAGCAGTGATTACTTTCCAGGTTTTTCCATTATCAGTGGTGTATTCTATTTTAACAGAATCTGCTACTTTTTCCGATTTCCAGCTGATGAGATAGGTTGTGCCGGCAATTATCATCTCTCCTGCTTGAGGCTTGGTCACTAATATTTTCCCTACGTTCCCTCTGGAGGTGAACCCATCATATCCGCCACCTCTAAATTTGTCGGGTACTGCTTTAGTATTTGCTGAATTGAATCTAACTCTAACCGAATCGGAATTAAATGGAGAAACTGTTGCCATTGCCTTCACATCATAATAGCCTTCCAAAGAATTTGGATTCACCCAAATGTATTGATTGGCCGCAGCCTGGTATTTGCTGGTGATTCGGGTCCAAACTTTAGAGGTATCGGCCCGCTTAATGGAAATATTGATATCCGATAAACCCGATTGTATCCAGCGAATTGGGTTCACACTATTGGGTTGCCCATCTAAAAGCGTATCTATCTCAAGCTTGAGATAGCTTTCACTGATCTCAAAACGAGGGGAAACATCATGTAAGCTGGTATCTTGCGAAGCAACGATTTTTAAAAATCCAGCTTTAGTGGGTGCATATGGAATTTGCCATTGATATTGCTTGGCTTTGGCAGCAAAGTCTTTTACCACATTCGTCCAGGTTTGCTTTCCATCTTTAGAATAATAAATATCTACGAATTCCAGATCCGAAGATGTCCAGCCAACTTCGAGATTACCAAAAGCATCTAAAATGGTGCCTTCCTTGATTGTATTTAATTTAAGCTTGGCTTCTTGATTACTGGCTTCAGAAAAACCATCAAATGACCCTCCCCTAAACTTCAACTTATTGGATAAGGAGCTCCTAATAGCTATTGGAATCGCTGTTGAATCTTGATAGTTAAAATCTTTGGCTGTAATTTTTATCAAGATAGAATCTGATTGCAGTTGTGTAGGTGGAATCCAAACAAATTGAAGCATAGAGGCTGGTAAAGTCTCTTTGATCAAAGTCCACTTTGTCTCATTGACTTTTTTGTAGGAAAGATCAATATTTTCAATCCCATTATTTACCCAATAAATAGAGATGGGCTCTTCCAACTCATAATTAGGCTTAAAATTTTTATCAATTGCAATACTTTTAGAAGGAATTCTGAATGGTGTAGGGTTTTTAACCGACATCCCTATTGGCTCAAGAGCGGTAAGGCGGACTAAGCCTTTGGTAGTGACAGTAGCTGGCACCTTCCAGTCAAAGCTTTGGGCTGCTGCCGGATAGGAGTCTTTGATAACAGACCAGGTAATTCCACTGTCTGCAGAAAACTCGATTTTGAGAAATTCAATATTATAAGAATTCCACTGGATGCTCTGGCTGGAAAAAGAAGCTAAATTCTCACCCCCTTTTGGAGAAATTAATTCGAGTTTTGAAGCAGCGTTTGACATGGTACTATGCCCGTCGAAACTACCTCCCTGGTATTTGGTCTGAACAGCAGGTGTTCTGGGCCTAACTGTTGCAGAATCCCATATCCCCTTTACGGTTACATCATCTACCGATTCTATTTTTATGCGGATCTGTGATTGGGTGATTTCCGGTATGATCCAGCTGAATGCACTCGCCAATGCAGGAAATCCTTTGGTAATAGATACAAAGCTGGTCCCTCCATCGATGGAGTAATAGAGATTTACTTTTTCTACCGACAGGCTATTCCACTTTAATTGAAATACGTTTCCCGGAACTAAAACAGCGGTAGTGTCTACATCTAAATTTAATTGTGGTTGGGCAATACTAAAGGTACCCGTACTCAAACTGGCTGTAGCGGCATTAAAAGCATTGGAGATCTTAATTTTTCCATTAGTGGTAGGTTTAACTGGCACCAACCAGGGGTAAAAACCCGCAGAAGCAGGATAAGAGGCCACTACAGTAGACCAGGTATTGCCCGCATCGGCAGAATACTCGATCTTGATGTTTTCTACATTACTGTACTCCCAGGTGATGTTGAAATAGGTACCTCCTGATAAGGTTTGACCATTGCTCGGTGATTTTAATAATAAACCCTCCTGCTGCGCATCAGCAAAATGCCAGAAAAGACTAAAACATAAAATTAAGATCAGCTTTTTCACTGTATTTTTTCAGGCGAGCAGCATACAATTAATTATCTTCCGGAGCGCTACGCACCAACCTGAAACCCGCAGGCCCACCAGAGTACCTAGAAGAGACTGAATCATTTTTAAAGATCATCTCCTGATAAATAGAGATGAATCCTCCTGTTTGACCGAACCAGCGGGTAGCATCCGGATAGCCAGCAGGGACTTCTCCCGTTCCATTAACGTCTTTAAATGATCTTGATCTTTCGGTATTGAGACTAACCACGTACTCTCCCACATTATCTGTTAAACCCATAATTCCGTAATAACTGGCTCCAGAACTTGTTCTACTGGACGTGGGTGTTGCAAAAACTCCTACCCGGTAAGCACCTGTACCACCATCTCCTCCTTCAATTTGTGTATTACTGTATAAGGATAAATACTTGGTAGAATCTACCCCTAAAGGTGCCTCTGTACCTGTTTCTGGACCATCCAATTTTAAATTGGAAATCATATTATTCGACATTGCCGTCATCGTTGGACGAGGACCGTTTGCTTTATCGTATGGCTTAGGAGCCAATGGCCCACGACAAGCCTTTTCAAATTCAAGTTCGGTCATCGGTCTCATCGAGCTCCAATTTGCGAAGGAAAACAGGTGTACAAAGTCTACATGGTCCATTGCCCTGTCTGGCCTTGTAACCGTATATGTTGTACCTACTTTTTTAATACTGAACCTTGAGTTATTGGTGATTGGCAGCAAATCTGATTGATATGGCGTATTGTTTTGGCTGGATACAGGCCTTATTGTATTGAGGAAATCGGTATACTGACCTTGGGTAACCTCATACTTCATACAATAAAAGGCCTTATAACCTGTCGGGAATTCTGGGTATTTATAAGTACCACTATTGTTAACGGCTATGCCCTGAAGCCCGTGTATATAAATCCCACTCCTGATTTCCTGATCAAAAGAATAAGCTGGTCCCGAGCCTGACTCATAATTGCTCAACATAGGGCTGAGACGTTCTGATATCACCGTAAACATCGGCGAGTTTGAACCATATTTGGTGGTATCGGCGAGCGTAAAATTTTTAAAAACGGAAGGAATTATTCTGTCGTACAACGAAGCATTTTGGGTATACGAATCTCCAAAAGCAAAATTTCCTTTCGGTACATAAACCATCTCCGTCGCAAAAATCCTGATCTCAGCGGAGTCGATGTTCGAAATGGAGTCTTGACCATAATTCCAGCGCAACTTGATATCCTTCAGATCCATCAAACCGGATCCTTTTTGAGAACGGTAAATAAATGCACCCATTTGGTCTGCTGGCACCACAACCTTTGCATTAGGAGTATTAGTTCCAATGCTAAAACCCGTCGACTGAATTTTGATATGCTTCCAAGAACCATCGGCACGTTTAATTTTGATGGTTACCCATGCAGCATCCCAATTGATGTCGTCTCGCCAAGAGTTTTCCCAAGAAAGATCGAACTTGATGTTCACTTCTTTGGAGGCTTTGATTGTATCCACCAGTGATACATTTTTTAACCTGATATTATTTGCGAACAATGAGTTAACACAAAATAAAATGGGAATTAAAATTTTGAGAGAAAATTTCATGGTAATTATTTCAATGATATTTAAATAGAAGAGATGCCTTCGGGATGTAGACAGATTTTGTACGTAAGGCACTAATATAGTATTGATTTTCAATAAAGTAATGGCAGATTTTTATAATTAAAAGTAATAAAAACATTTGACTCTTAATTATAAAAATCTGTTTAGAACAGATAAAGCAGGATTAAAGCAGAACCAATTGTAAGCCAACAGAGCACACCAGCGGTGCATCTATCGCCAAGAAAATCAAAATCTAAAAAAGGAATAAATGCCTCGAGTTAGAATAATCCCAACTGCCCCTTATCGTCAATTTCTACATCATCTGGATTGGTAATTTCGAAACTAACTGATTTGGCAGGTGGTTCAGGTTCTTCAGCCACTTCAGCTACTGCTTGCTCTGTTTGGGCGGTATCAGGTAGTGAGTCTGCTGATTCTTCGGCTACTTCCGTCGGCTCTTCCGCTGCTTCGGCACTTTCGGCTTCAGAAATTGGTTCTACTTCTTGACTTGTTGAAACAGCAATTTCCTCTTCCGGCTCTTCGCTGGCTATTAATTCTACTTGTTGCACTTCATGCGGACTGAGGCGATTGCCCATGGCTTTCATGCCTTTTACGTCAATCAGTTCAGATAGGTCCTGCTCCAAAGTATCAGGCGTTTGTGTTTTGCCTTTGAGCACCTCCAGTTTTACTTTTGGCTGTTTGATTCCGGTAATTAAAACCATTTTAGAGCCATTTTCCTCAGAAATAAAGGCAGTCTTTTTACCCTCAGCAGTTTTCTCAAACAGGAAGCGTTTTACATAGAAATTCTTCGATTTACCATCGTAATGCACTACCGAATACACCTTTTCGGGATGATATTTTTCGATGAGCAGGAGTTTGTCGTCAAAATGGGTACTTAGGTCAAAGCCACAGAGCTCATAGATACCATCGGCAGTCACACACAATATTTGATCATCTCCATCAAATTCGCCCAAATATTTACCACGTCCATCAACATTTAAACGTTTCAATAAGTCATCGAACCAGATTTTACGACCGGCTAAAGTAGAAACCCCTTTGCTCTTCAATAAGATCTTTTTAACCGGATATTTTGTAACCGTATTTCCCATCGAAGCCCTGCCTTTAACGGCCAATTCGGCAAAATCAAGGTCAAATTGCAATTTGCGAAGTTTAGAATGCGGCTTCAAGGCCACGTTGACCACCTCAGCTTCTCCATTTGGGTTGGCAGTAAAGTATAGCACTTGCGAACCTTTGGATCCTTTGGTCAAATCGTATTCTTTATCGCGAGTTACACCCAGTACCGAGAAACGTTTTGCATAAGCCACACCGCTTTGGCCGTCTTTATAAATGAGATTGTAAACGGTACGTTCATCATTCTTCTTGAACACTTGCGCATGGATGATATCCTTACCCACGAAAACTTTCTCAGCCACTTTGGTAACGGTGAATTTCCCATCGGCCCTGAAGGCAATGATCTCGTCCAGATCGGAACAATCGCAAACAAATTCATCTTTGCGTAGCGAGGTGCCAATGAAACCGTCTTCACGGTTCATGTATAATTTCACATTGGCCAAAGCTACTTTTGCAGCTTCTACCTTATCGAACAAGCGCAACTCTGTTTTGCGTTCTCTGCCTTCGCCATATTTATTGCGCAATTTTTCAAACCAGGCAATGGCATATTCCGTCAGGTTTTTTAAATTTTTATTAACTGCCTTGATATCTTCTTCCAGAGCCTTCATCTGCTCATCCGCTTTTTTCACATCAAAACGGGTAATGCTGCTCATGGGTTTCTCAATGAGCTTCTTATAGTCTTCAGGCAAAATATCGCGGTAAAACTGCTCCATAAATGGCTTAAAGAGCTTGTTTAATACCGATACTACATTCTCGAAATCACTGGAATTTTCATAGTCAGGGTGCTTGTACATCCCTTCTTGTATAAAGATCTTTAAGAGATTACTGAAGAAGATCTTTTCTTTCAGCTCCGATAATTTGATCTCTAATTCCTGTTTTAGTAAGGCCTTGGTATGCTTGGTGGATTCAGTGAGGATATCATTTACACTCATGAAATGAGGCTTATCTCCCTTAATGATACAGGTATTGGGCGAGATAGACACCTCACAGTCGGTAAAGGCATAAAGGGCATCAATGGTCACATCGGGCGAAATACCCGGCGCCAAATGAATGATGATCTCCACATCTTTGGCGGTGTTGTCTTCAATTTTCTTGATTTTAATCTTGCCCTTGTCATTGGCTGATATCACACTATCGATCAAACCGCCGGTGGTAGTAGTGAACGGTATTTCGGTGATGGCCAGGGTTTTTTTATCGCGTTCTACAATCTTAGCACGCACCCTGATTTTACCGCCACGCTGTCCCTCGTTATAAGCCGAGCAGTCGGCCATACCACCGGTAGGAAAATCGGGCATCAGGTTCGGGCGGTTTCCCTTCAAAATTTCTATCGAACCATCAATCAGCTCCAAAAAGTTATGCGGCATAATTTTGGTAGCCAAACCCACGGCAATACCATCTGCACCCTGGGCCAACAGCAAAGGAAATTTAACCGGCAAGGTCACAGGTTCTTGATTTCGACCGTCGTAACTCGACTGCCACTCCGTGGTATCTGGATTGAATACCACCTCCAGCGCAAATTTAGATAAGCGGGCTTCGATGTAACGGGGTGCGGCTGCCGAATCTCCGGTGATGGGATCTCCCCAGTTACCCTGCGTATCAATCAGTAAATTTTTTTGACCGATTTGTACCATGGCATCACCAATGGAAGCATCGCCATGTGGATGGTACTTCATGGTATTCCCAATCACGTTGGCCGCCTTGTTGAATCGCCCGTCATCCATTTCTTTCAAAGAATGAAGGATACGGCGTTGTACGGGTTTTAATCCATCGTGAATATGCGGCACGGCCCGATCGAGGATTACGTAAGAAGCGTAATCTAGAAACCAGTTCTCGTATAATCCCGAAAGTGGAATTATATTATGGTGAATTTCGTTTTCTGATGCTGATGCTGGGTCTAATTCTTCGCTCATCCTATACAATAGTCAAATTCAAATTTTATTATGCAGTTAAGGCTTGTTCTTGGGCTGCAGCCTCCGCTAGGCGGTCTTGCTCCAGGTAATCGACCTCAATTCTTAAGTTCTTAATAATGTGTTGTTGTCTTTCGGGTGTGTTTTTACCCATGTAGTACTCCAGTAAGCTTTTGATACTTTGCTCCTTGTTGAGCAAAACCGGATCGAGGCGGATGTCTTTGCCTATGAATAAGCCGAACTCTTCGGGAGAGATCTCTCCCAAACCTTTAAATCGGGTAATTTCCGGCTTACCACCTAATTTATTAATCGCCCGCTGGCGTTCTTCATCGCTATAGCAATAGATGGTTTCCTTTTTATTTCTTACACGGAATAATGGTGTTTGCAAGATGGATAAATGACGTGCTTTTACCAAATCAGGGAAAAACTGCAGGAAGAAAGTCATTAGCAAGAGTCGAATGTGCATTCCATCCACATCGGCATCGGTAGCAATCACAATATTATTATACCTTAATCCGTCTAATCCATCCTCAATATTCAGGGCATGCTGGAGCAGGTTAAATTCTTCGTTCTCATAAACCACCTTCTTGGTTAAACCATAACAGTTGAGTGGTTTCCCTTTCAGACTGAATACTGCCTGGGTCTGCACATCTCTTGACTTGGTAATGGAACCACTGGCAGAATCTCCCTCGGTAATAAACAGAGTAGTTTCTTGTTTACGTTCGTGCTGATCGTCGAAATGTATTTTACAATCTCTCAGTTTACGATTGTGCAAAGAAGCTTTTTTGGCTCTTTCATTTGCCAGTTTCTTAATACCTGCGATGTCTTTACGTTCCCGCTCCGACTGCAAAATGCGTTTGAGCATGGCATCGGCAGTTTCCGGATGCTTGTGCAGGTAATCATCCAATTCTTTCTTAACAAAATCATTAATGAAAGTTCGCACACTAGGGCCCTCGGGACCCACATTCAAAGAACCGAGTTTGGTTTTGGTTTGTGATTCGAAAACAGGTTCCTGCACTTTAACTGCGATAGCCGCCACGATGGAAGCCCTTACATCGGAAGCATCAAATTCTTTTTTATAAAATTCACGAATGGTTTTCACCACGGCTTCGCGGAAAGCAGCCTGGTGTGTACCACCCTGTGTGGTATGCTGACCGTTCACAAAAGAATAATATTCCTCACCGTATTGCTGGCCATGGGTCATGGCTATTTCTATGTCCTCTCCCTTGAGGTGGATGATGGGATAGCGGATATTTTCTGCATCGGTATTGCGGTCCAATAGATCATAAAGTCCTCGCTCAGAAAAAAACTTTTGACCATTATAATTAACTGTTAAGCCCGAATTCAGGAAAACATAATTCCAGATCATGCTATCTACAAATTCCGGGATAAAACGATAGTTGCGGAAGATGCCCTCATCAGGCAGGAAAGTAACCGCCGTACCATTGCGCTGTGTAGTATCAGTTTCTGGGAGGTCGTTTACCAATTCTCCCTTCTCAAACTCCGCTTTTTTGGTTTTACCATCGCGATAAGACTGTACCGTGAAAGACGAAGACAGGGCATTAACTGCTTTGGTACCCACCCCGTTTAAGCCTACCGATTTTTGGAATGCTTTTGAATCATACTTTCCACCGGTATTGATCTTTGAAACGCAATCGATCACTTTACCCAGGGGTATGCCACGTCCATAATCTCTTACAGCAACCTTATGATCTGTGATATTGATTTCAATGGTCTTACCAGCACCCATCACAAACTCATCGATGGAATTATCGACAATTTCTTTGAGCAATACGTAAATACCATCGTCATAAGCCGATCCATCACCCAACTTACCAATGTACATACCCGGTCTTAAACGGATGTGTTCCTTCCAATCGAGGGAGCGGATACTGTCTTCACTGTAATTCAATGCTTCCATATTTCACGAGAATCAAATTCTTGAAAGGCAAATCTAAAATTTTTCTATCCCCTTATTGATGATAAATTTCCACAACTGTAGAATTAAATCCTGAGGCGTTTCAATTATGTATAGTAAAGCATACAGTTTTAGTGATGGCTGATTTACTAATAGAGAATAGGACTTTCTATTTGGTTAATATTTTATGATTTGAAGTATATCATCAACTACTAGAAACTGTATAAAATGAATGAAGTTGAAAAAATAGCTAATTAACCAGCCCTCGGAGCAGCTTTGGTACAACATTGGCAATGATCAAATAACGTGAACAAAAAGAATCCAACGTTTAACACTTAACCGATCATTTATGAAAAAGCCAACTGCAACCGAATTATCAAAACTCACCGAAGAGTTTGATAAACTACTCATCCGATTAATCAGCGAAGACCTGCGCCAATTAAAGCAACAACAAAAACCACTCAAAGTTTATTTTCATTCATCAAATCCCTACCATTATTTCAGACCTAAATAGATTTAATAATCTACAGTTATTTTCAAATCACACCATGAGTCTCTCCGGAGGCTCATTTTTTATGTCTTTAAACTTTATCATCTTTGCGGCATCTAAAAAAGATGTACATGATATTGTTTTCAAAACTTCAAAAGATCCGTTTTAAGCTATTTCTCTTGGCTGCTGCCTTTATCATTAATAATACCGCTGTTAATGCCCAAAAAAAGGTAGAGGTCAACAACTTAAATGTATGGGCAGATGAATCATGGGTAGTTGATGGCAGTGCAAAGGATTGGCCTGTTAGCAACTGGAACTCAAATAAATCCAGCAAAATTTCTTATGCAATAGCTAATAATGGGACCCATTTATACTTTATCATTAAGAGTGCAGACCAGGCAGACTTAAGAAGATTGTTGAGAGGAGGAATTCGCTTAGCTATAAATGGTAAGGCTGAAAAGAAAATCAAACAACAAATTACATTTCCCATCTTTTCGGCAAGATCTGTAAGACCGAAAGAGACAGCAGGAAAAACACCAAACAATCATGTGGCTGACATCAACCACGAATTAGCGCAGCTTAATGCCATAGAAATTGGTGGTTTTGATCAGTTGCCAGATGGGATGATTGCTCGAATAAATGAATTTGAAATTACGGCAGCTGCACGATTAGATGAAAACGGTTTTCTGATTTGTGAGTATTCGGTGCCCATGAAATTGTTACAAATTGATGCTGCTGAAAATGATATTTTTGCAGTTCAAATAAGGGTAAACGGATTGCAAACAAGAACTACTATTCAAAATAGAAATTTGAATGCACCCATGGGATGGAATGGCAGAAGCAATACTTTCCCACAACGCTTACCTGGAACCGAAGGGCTAGAGCCAACTGAATTTTGGATTTTGAGTCGTTTGGCACCCAACCCCAATACCCGATAGTACCTTAAAACAAATCATGAAAAAATCATTACTGTTTATTTTCTTTATCTCGATGAATGTGCTTGTTTTTGCTCAAAGCAATTACGAAGTAAGTGGCACCGTGAAAGACTCATCAGGTCAGAGTGTGATAGCTGCAAGCATCAAGCTGATAATGGCTAAAGACACTTTATTTACCAGAAGTAATGCAGATGGTTTTTTCAAATTCAGCAATGTGAAATCCGGACAATTTCTTTTGTCTGTAACTAGCCTGGGCTTTCAATCTGCCAACCGCAGGTACCTGTTTAAAGATGGTGAGGGTAAACTTCAGCTGGACCCCATCACACTGAAAGCAAGTTCAAAGGAATTAAATGAAGTGGTAATTTCTGGAACCCCAACTGTAACTGTTAAAGAAGATACGGTAGAATATCGGGCCTCAGATTATAAATTGAAGGAAGATGCACAGGTAGAGGATCTACTAAAGAAATTACCAGGGGTTGAAGTAGATCAGAACGGCAATGTGAAAGCTCAAGGGAAACAAATCACCAGGGTAAGGGTAAATGGTAAAGACTTTTTTGGAGGTGATGTGAAGACGGCCACCCAGCAATTGCCCGCCAACTTGATTGACAAAGTTCAAATTGTTGACGACTATGGAGATCAGGCTAATTTTACGGGAATTAAAGAAGGTGATCCTGAAAAAATTCTGAACATTCAAATCAGGCCAGATAAAAATACCGGTTATTTTGCAAGAGGTACCATTGGTCAGGGCAATGAAGATCGTTACCAGGGTAACCTCAGTGCCAACTATTTTAAAGACAAGCAACAAATTTCAGTATTAGCCAACCTGAACAATACCAATACTTCCCTGTTTAATTTCAGTGGCGGTGGTGGTGGCGCCCGAATTCAAATCGGCGGCGGTGGTGGCGGAAACGTGCAGGTATTTGGAGGAAATCGTGGCGGTGGCGGTGGTGGTACCGGTGGCGATGGAATTACCGAAGTAGGTTCCATTGGCTTGAACTACCGCGATGAATGGGGAAGTAAAATCAGTTCTTACGGTAATTACAGTTATGCCAATCGCGACAACAACGTGTTGCGTACCATCTTACAACAAAATGTGAATGCCGGCGGGGTGATCAACAACAATCAAAATACCGACAACAACACGAATAACATCAACCATCGTTTAAACTGGAACATAGAGTACCGGATAGACAGTTTAAATTATCTGAAAATTACTCCGTATTTCAACCTGGCTAAAAGCAGTGGCAACAACAATGCTGCTTTTCAATTCTTGCAAAATGGCACTCAGCTAAATTCTGAAGGTACCAATATCGGGAAGAATCGTTCAGAAACGCCGAACTTCGGTGCAGAGGTGTTATTCAATCACCGTTTTGCCAAGAGGGGACGCACGGCATCCATCAACCTTTCCGTTAACAGGAACATAATCGATCAGGATGACAATACGCTGAACGAAAGCGTCAATTATCCAAGTGGTGGCGGAAGTACGAACCTTTACCAGGAGCAACAAATCGCCATCAACAATAACAATACCACTACCCGTTCGGGCATCTCTTTTATCGAACCGCTTAGTCGTACTTCGAGCATAGAATTCAACTGGAATTTTTCTTACGCCAAGTACCACAATTCAAGAGAGACCTTTGGCACTTTGGTTGAAGGCGGAAGTTTGGCTTTGAAACCAGATCAGAGTAATGATTTCAGTTATTACTTCATGACCAACCGACTTGGGTTTAACTATCGTGTTAACCAGAAAAAATTTAATTATGCCCTTGGATTAGGCTTACAGCCAACTTTATTGTCGGGTAGCTCTCTTACCAACCAAACCAGCTCAAGAAGATCGGCGCTATATGTTGTTCCGGTGGCGAGGTATTCTTACAATTTTTCACGCACCAGGGCATTCAATGCTTCTTACAATGGAAGAAACAACGAGCCGAGTTTCTCTCAACTGCAACCTGTAACAGATCTATCTAATCCTCAGTTTCCGGTGGTGGGTAACCCTAATTTAAGAGCAGAATTTACTCACAACGTCAATTTCCGTTACAATAACTATAATTTCGATAAAGGGGATGTATTATTCACTAATCTATCTGCCAATTTCAGCCAGAACCGTATCGTGTCTAACACATTATTCCTGAGCGGGAACAGAATTGAAACTCGCTACCTCAATACCAATGGTTTTTATAACGTGAATTTCTTTTATACCTGGTCTAAACCATTGGCAGAACGTAAATACACTATTTCGTTCAATGGTAGCGCCAATTACACCAACAACGTTAACTTTATCGACAACGAGAAAAACATTGGTAAAAATTCCATTTTCAGTCAAGGAGCCAGTTTTCAGATCAATCCGAAAGAGTGGTTAGAATTGAGTCCTGGTATTAATTATACGCTTAACCGCAACAATTATAGTCTGGCTAGTCAGCCTAACACCAAGGTTTCTAACTGGAATGCAACGTTCAACGGTAAAATTTATTTATGGAAAACCTGGTTATTGGGTGGAGACTTCATTAAAACCATCAACCAGGGTTATAGTGGCGCACTTGCAGTGAACCCATTCATTATGAATGCTTACTTAGAGAAACAATTCTTGAAAAATAAAGCAGGTGCCCTACGTTTACAAATATTTGATGTGTATAACGAAAATACCAGTGTGTCTCGTTCGGTAACTGGCAACAGTATCACCGATACCCGTAGTAACCGCTTAGCCCGTTATGCCTTGCTTACATTCAGTCTGAAATTGCAAAAATTTAACGGACAGGCTCCAAACAACATGAACATGCAAATGCCTGGTCAAGGTGGAGTGATGATCAGAAGAGATATGATGAATTAAGACCAGAAACAGTTTTTTTAAAAAGCTCGCTCCAACAAGCGGGCTTTTTTTGCAACCGGGAATGACGTACAATTATTGTATTTAATGCTTAAGCAGTATTAAATACAGATTATTTTATAAAATTAAATATCTTTAATATCAAATAGTCCTTCGTATGATGGATTGTATATTAAATTAAAACAAAATTAAAGCTACACATTTGGCCAGTTAAGCCTGCCAGCTTCACATTTATCATGACATCAAATCAAATAAAAATTGGATTTATTGAAGACAATGAGCTGCTGCTGGAAAATTACCGGGAGTATTTTGAAAGTGACGGCACCTTTGCCTGTGTATTTGCAGTAAGGGCGGTTGAGGAGTTAGATCCACAAAAAATATCAGATAGACCAGATGTCATTTTGTTAGAGATTCAATTACCCGGCACTGATGGGATTGCTGCCCTACCACTGCTTAAAAACAAATTCTATGGAACACAACTGATCATGATGACCACTCATGACAGTGAAGAAAATGTGATCACAGCTTTTAAAAATGGCGCCAATGGTTTCTTAACAAAAAATATGTCCCTGGAAGCAGTGCGGGAGGCAGTATTGTACGCCATACATAATGGTGCAGCCTTATCACCAATTGCAGCACGGATCCTGATCAACAGTTTTTCTGAGAAACAAGAACAAATGAATGCGGTCTTGGTCAATCTCACTCCCAGAGAGCAAGAAATTGCGAAATGTATTCAAAAGGGTCAATCTTACAGAGAAATTGCTCAGGCTTTATTCATTTCTGAGCGGACTGTCAACCAACACCTCAAACATATCTATCAAAAAACAGGGGTCAAATCCAGGTCGCAATTGGCCGCCAAAATGATAGAATAGACTTGATGCTTTAAAAGGTTACTCTTTCTCGTAGCCTCTGTCGTATTTAATCGGCGATAAAAAATGCAAGAGCAATACCCTTGCATATCGAAAATTGAAGGGCATCAATACCAATATGGGTGAAAGCACAATACCAATTAACCACCAAATCTCATTTGCGCCCAAAAACTGACCAGCAATCACACCGGTTATTACCAACTCGGCTACATTGAATGCATAACTTACATACATGGCTGCCCAAAAGAAACCAGGCTCAATTTCATAACGCAGCTTACAGACTGAGCAATATTCGTTCATCTTGTCATATTTGAAACTAAATAGACTGTGCTGGTACATATCGCCCTTGCGGCAACGCGGGCATTTGCATTGAACAACTGCTTGTAATTGGGTCATGTTTGGGTATGTTGGTGGATTAAAGATAGATAGAAATTAGGATGAGTAAGATTGATCAATCAATTGTTCTAAGGTGTGCACAGGTACCACTCCAGATTGGCGCCATTTAATTTCCCCATTCTTAAACAAAATAAGTGTAGGTACCCCAGAAACATGGTAAGCTGCCGCTGCAGCCGGATTTTTATCTACATCAATTTTAAGGATAGTAGCCTTGTCGCCGATACGGCTTTTCAAATCGGCCAACATAGGAGCCATCATTTTACAAGGGCCGCACCATTCTGCGAAAAAATCGACTAAAACCGGTTTTTCACCATTGATCAGTTCGGCAAAACTATTTTTTGATTGCGGTTGATTTCCCATTGTAAATCGATTATTTTACTTCCTTAATGCTGATCTCGCCACTCATTGATTGCTTGGTATCGGATTTGACAGTTCGTTCGCATACACCGAAGCCCCCACAAGACACATTTGTCCAAACCTGATAAAGAAAAAATACTGCTATCAAACCCATAAAAGGATCCTTAAATACAGCAGCATTATAAGCTGCTATCCCAGCCATCAGCAACTTGAGAAAACGCATCAAACTCCAATCTGTTAAGATTCTGTTCATCTTGCTTTAATTAATGAGGAAGTTTATCCTTAAATACCCCATATGCATAGGTTCCTATGGTTGCACCGACAATGATGAGTAAAAAAGCCAGGTAACCCTGACCCAAATTGACAAACATCGGTCCTGGACAAGCACCGGTTACGGCCCATCCCATCCCAAAAATGGTTCCACCAAAAATTCCTTTTTTCCATCCCTTTTCTTTATCCGGAATCACTATTACCTTGCCCTCAATATCCTTTAATTGATATTTCTTGATGAAGAATATGCTAATGACACCAATGGCAACTGCTGTACCGATGATACCATACATGTGAAAAGACTGAAAGCGAAACATCTCCTGGATACGATACCATGAAATGGCTTCTGATTTGCTCATCACGATCCCAAAAAGGACACCTGCGATTATAAATTTTAATCCTTTCATCAGCTTAAAAAATTAGAGGGAAAATTAGATGTGTCATCGCCAAACCTCCGATGAAAAAACCAATCACCGCAATCAGCGAAGGCAACTGAAGGTTGGATAAACCGGTGATGGCATGGCCAGAAGTGCATCCTCCGGCATAACGTGAGCCAAAACCCACCAGCAACCCACCAACCAAAAGGGTAAGAAATCCCTGAAGGTTAAATAAGTTTTCGGTCCCAAAAAGCTGCAGGGGATTCATCATGCCATCGAAAGTGATGCCCAAAGAATTTAAATCGGCAATAGTACTTTCCGCCAATTGCAAGGGCTGTCCATTGTTCAAATAATTAGCTGAGAGATAACCTCCAATTACTGAACCGATCAGGAACAAAAGGTTCCACTGCTGAGTTTTCCAATCGAAATCGAAAAATTTAGCCTTTTTTCCTGCACCACAAGCGGCACAAATGGTTCTAAAATTTGAAGAGAATCCAAATGTTTTCCCGAAGAAAAACATTAAGATCATGATGAGGGAAATCATGGCCCCGGAAACATACCAGGGCCAGGGTGCTTGTATTAGTTCTAACATATTATAATAGGGTGCTTGGGCAAACGTAATCGCTCACCTTAAATTTACCAGAGTCTTTAATGGCCTTAAATCCGCCCTTTACATCAATCAGTTTATCAAAACCACGGGCTTTTAAAATGGAAATGAACACCATAGAGCGGTATCCACCCGCACAATGCACATGGTAGGTTTTATCTTTGTCGATGGCCGACATGTTATCATTGATAAAATCTAAAGGTAGATTTTCGGCTCCGATGATGTGTTCGGAATAATGTTCAGAATGTTTTCGTACGTCGAGGATGTGGATGGAAGGATCGGCCTCCTGACGTTTTGCCAATTCATCGGCATCAATAGATTCAATACTGTCTAATTCAAAGCCCGCTTTTTTCCAAGCCTCTACCCCGCCTTTGAGGAAACCAATGGCATGGTCGTAACCTACACGAGCCAGACGGGTAACCACTTCTTGCTCCCGGCATTCTTCATCAATAATTAAAATTTCTTGCTTGATATCGGGAATTAAAGCGCCCACCCATGGGGCAAAGCTGCCGTTGAGGCCAATGTTAATGGAATTCGGGATGAATCCCTTGGCAAAAGTCTGGGCATCTCGGGTATCGAGCAATATGGCACCGGTTTCATTGGCAGCTGCCTCGAATTCGGCCGGGCTTAAAGCACGGGTACCTTTTGCCAATACCTGATCGATGCTTTCGTAACCCATTTTATTCATACGCACATTCTCGGGGAAATAAGCAGGCGGTGGCATTAAACCATCGGTTACCTCTTTGATGAACTCTTCACGAGTCATGTTCCCCCGAAGGGCATAATTAAATTTCTTCTGATTGCCGAGCGTGTCGCTGGTTTCCTTGCTCATGTTTTTACCACAGGCAGAACCGGCGCCATGGGCAGGATAAACGATTACGTCGTCGGGCAGGGTCATTACCTTGCTACGCAATGAGTCGAACAAGGTACCGGCCAATTCTTCCTGAGTGAGGTGCGCTGCTTTTTGTGCCAAATCCGGGCGTCCGACATCTCCGATGAACAAGGTGTCGCCAGAGAAAAGGGCAGTTTCTTGACCGTTTTCATCTATCAGCAAATAGCAAGTCGATTCCATGGTATGGCCAGGCGTATGCAAGACCTTAATTTTTACTTTACCCAAAGTGAATACTTCTCCATCTTTAGCGATATAAGCATCAAAGCCAGGCTGTGCCGTTGGGCCGTAGATAATGGGAGCGCCACTTGCCTTGGACAAATCCAGATGCCCGGAGACAAAATCGGCATGAAAATGCGTTTCAAAAACAAACTTAATTTGAGCGTCATTGGCCTTTGCCTTTTCGATGTAAGGGTTCACTTCGCGAAGCGGGTCAATAATGGCTACCTCATTTTCAGATTGGATGTAATAAGCACCCTGGGCCAAACATCCGGTATAAATTTGTTCGATTTTCATATCTCTAATTAGCTGCAATAAATTAAGCTTTTACAAATATCAGAAAAGCTGCAGCAAACATTGGTAACTAAAGTCACAAACTCTTCAATTATTGTCTAGTCTTCAAAAAAAGCAGGCATTAATTTGATTTCGTTTCTGTAAAGAAGAATTTTTTCCTCATTTTCCAACTGTTTGAGTAAGCGGGAAATGACCACACGAGAAGTCGCTAATTCGTCGGCGATGAGGTGATGTGAAACTTTAACTACACTCGATCCGCTCAAGCGCTTCTTCTCTTTTAGGTACTCCACCAAGCGCTCGTCGAGCTTATGAAAAGCAATGCTTTCGATGGATTTGAGGAGTTCAATAAAGCGTTCATTGAAGCTACGCATGATGTAATTTTTCCAGCTGGGATATTTGCAGAGCCACTCATCGAGTTTGGTATGTGGAATGGCAATCAGCTCTACATGATCTTCGGCTACGGCTTTAACTTCACTTTTCTTTGCCTCCATACAGCAGCTGTAGGCCATGGAGCAACTATCACTGCTAGACAAATAGTACAACAAAATTTCCTTACCAGTTTCGTCGCGGCGGTACACCTTAACGGTGCCCGAAACTACCACCGGCATCATACGGACATATTTACCGTAATCCATGATTAAATCGCCCTCTTTAAATTGCTGAGATTGACCAAATTCTTCAATTTCTCGTAAGAGTGCTGGTTCGAATAAGTGTGAAAGGATTCCTAAGTTCATTTACAAATACAATGGCGTAAAAAACAACATGCGGAAACGAATTTAATCATATTCCGCATGTTATTTGTATGAGGTATTGCTATTCAAAGCATCATGAGACAAAGAGGTTTACTCGGTCCCAGGTGCCGCCGTTCACCACGTTTTTGAAACCATTTTGCTCCAAAATGTTCTTGGCCATACCACTTCGGTTACCGCTTCTGCAAAAAACAATGATGTGTTTCTTGTTTTTGAATTTGCTCAATTGGTTTTGAAGGGTGTCTAATGGAATATTTACCGAACCTTTCACGTTCCCAGAGGCGAATTCGCCTGGACTTCTTACATCTACTAAAAATGCGCCTTCGTCAATGAGGCTTTTCAAATCGACGGTATCGCCGCCGCCAAATAAAAAATTTAAGAAACTCATATTATGTTTTTGATTTTTTCTCTTTAACAAACAGCCCGAATAAAAGGCTTCCCATCAAGGCCCCGTAAACAGTGCTGTTGAGGGGTTTTGAAGTAATAGCGCAAGTTCCGCTCAGGCAGCCGATCTCTTGCCAATACAAATAACCTGCAAGGGCGCCTGTAAGAGCGCCTAAAAAGTATAAATAGTTGCGTTTGAACCAGTCCATTTTACTCAGATATTCGGCCAACTGCACAGCTGACCATTGATTTGGCCTTGCTTAATAAACTGTTGTTTCCTTTTTCAGGATAACCTAAGGCGGCCAGTTTCAAGATGATTTGATCTCGGCTCATCATTTCGCCCATCAGGCTAACTTTGTCTTCCTCTTTTGAAATCTCAACCTGTTCCACTCCATCCATTTTCATCAAAGCAGATTTGATGCTGTTCATGCAGCCGCCACATTTGATGTTCTCCACTAAAATGTCCATTGTTTTCATCTCCAAATAATTGATACTGCAAGTTAATGCAAATACCTACCTCCAAACGGTAACAAAGGTTACAATCTGTATAAGATGGAATTGGATTACTATTGTAGGAATAGCTCTTTGAGAATGATGTAAGCACCCATTAGCAGTACGAACCATCCAAAAGCTTTTTTTAGTTTATTCCCATCGATCATCTTGGAAAGCCATCCACCGATGAAAATTCCGATTACTGCAATAAGCGTAATCAGCAGCAGTTTAGACCAGTCGATATCAAAATTCCCCAAATCGCCGGTAAAGCCGATCAATGAGTTCAGCGCAATGATGAGCAAGGAAGTTCCAACGGCTTCCTTCATCGGGAGTGAAAGAACCAGCACCAGCACCGGAATGATCAAAAATCCACCTCCGGCACCTAAAAACCCGGTCACCATTCCAACTAATACGCCATATGAAAAGAGTTTAACATAGCCTAATGTGTTACTTGATGAAGTCATTGATGGTGCCGGAGTACTCCTAATCATAGCCATAGAAGCCATTAACATTAAAATGGCAAAAAGTACCATGGTAGCCAGGTTTTTTGTCACCACAAAACTTTCCAACTTAAACAGCTGATCCGGAATAATTGGAATTAGCAATTTACGCGTAAGAAATACCGTAGCGATAGAACTTAAACCGAATAAGAAGGCAATTCTGATTTTGACCAAGCCTTTGCGGTAGTTATTGGCTGCACCAACCAAGGAGGTCATCCCAACAACAAAAAGAGAATAGGAGGTAGCCGGCATCGGTTCCATACCCATGATGTAAACCAAAATAGGTACCATTAAGATGGATCCACCTCCACCTATCAAACCCAGTGATATGCCCACCAGAGCGGCCAGAAAAAATCCAAGGATTTCCATACGTATTCTTTTACCACAAATGTAGCTGATAACAGCTTAGTTAAAAGTGATAAAAGTTACATTTTAATTTGAGCCCCCTACAGATTAAGGAATCCACTGAGTACAAAACCCTCATTATGTTGAATAACAGCCTTCCCTTCGAGCCTTTTTCCTTGTTGAAGAATCTGATTGAGGTAACCAAACTCTATTTGATAATTTTTGGTGATTTTCCATCCAATTTGGAGCGCTAATCTATTTTGATCAAAAATATTAGTACCCAGATTTTTACCCGAACCGATAAATATTTCATCCCAGGCGATCAGGTTGATTGAGGTCTTTTTGGATAATTTCAAAGGATATTGAAGCCTGAATTGATAGCGAAATCGATTCAAGAACACCCAATCTTCAATATCAGCGGTATTAGCAGCTAACTTGGCTAGCCAACGTTGTTCTAACCTAAAGCGATGCTGCATCGACCATTTTGAAACAACTTGTTTAATTGCAAATTGCTGATAAGTACGGTGTTCAGGAAAAGTGCCATTGGAAGCGATGGGATAATCCCCATAAGGGTAGGTTGCAACCCATGCATAACCGCCATGAAACGTAATATTTTCATGAACATGATAGTTGAGTCCTAATCTCAGAAGGTTTTGTTGTGGAGATGTTAACCCATCTGTCCTACGCAATTGATATTCCAGGTGCAGCGAAAATTTATCATTAATGCTGATCTTGTTGATAGATTGTACCCAATTGATAAAATTGGGATCTTTAATTCTATCCTCTTGTGCAGCAGCTGAAATGGAGGTTAACAGAAAAATGATAGTCAGAAACTTTTTCATTAGACAAGAAACCGCCCTACTTTGATGTAGGGCGGCAATTAATTGATGGATGAATGACTCCAGAGAGTATGATCTATTTGTTCAGAATCAAGCTATCTTCATAAAACTCTACAGCTCCGGTTTCTACATCATACATCGCACCGCAAATACCTACCTCCCCGTTCTCCACCATCTCTTTTAAAATAGGGCTTTGTTTCATGATTTCATCAACAGCAAGATGAACGTTCAGATTGGCAACATTTTCCACGAATTCGCTGTTTTTAGAATTGCGTTCTGTAAGCGTGAGCTGTTCTGCGGCCACGGCAGGCTGTAATTTCGATAACAACGTAGTCAGGTTGCCCATTTCTACATGGTCGCAAGCGCCTTTAACGGCACCGCATTTGGTATGTCCCAGCACCACGATCATTTTTGATCCGGCTACTTTACAGGCAAATTCCATACTGCCCAGAATATCATCATTGACAATATTTCCAGCAATTCTCACACTAAAAATATCTCCCAAACCTTGGTCAAAAACCAACTCGGCAGAGGTACGGCTGTCGATGCAGCTCAGCACCACAGCAAAAGGCCATTGCCCGTCGCGGGTTTCATTTACTTGCTGTAAGAGGTTGCGGTTGTATTTCAGGTTACTTACAAATCGTTGGTTACCCTCCTTTAAAAATTGGAGAGCCGTTTTAGGTGTAAGTGACGACTGTGATTCTTTATTATGTGTTCTCATCTGAGTTTAAATTTGTGTTATGATTAATTAATTTTTGGAGCACTTTTTAAAGGCTCGCTGACAATAACCGAATCGTATTTCGGAATGTAATCTTTAATAGACTGCACATTGTCGGTGTTGATGACATTGTAGCGCTCTTTGAAGCCAAGCGTTTTGCAGGTAATGTTTCTCTGCGGTGCCTGTACTTCTTTAAAGTCGCGGATAAGTTCTAATACATCGTGATCGATATAATGGCTATCCTGGGCATCAATTACTACCGTAGTATTTGCAGGCAAATGTTCCAGTGTAAGCTTGATACTGGCTTTGTTTAAGAAAGATACCTCCTCCGAAAGGTGAATCAGAACAACATCTCCTTCGTGATGATTTTCTTTATGGAAATAATACGAGTTTTTATAATTGCCATATAGTAGTGCCAGGACACTTACAAACAGACCGATACCCACTCCGGTCAGCAGATCGGTAAATACGATAGCCAAAACGGTAATTACAAAAGGTACCCACTGGTATTTCCCGTAACCAAACATTTCTTTAAAAAGCGCAGGTTTAGCCAACTTGTAACCCGTTAACAAAAGAATAGCTGCTAGGGCTGAAAGTGGAATCTTATTGAGCAATACAGGAATGAAGGCTACACAGATCAATAATAATAAACCGTGTACGATGGTGGACATTTTGGTTTTGGCCTGAGCGTTTAAATTAGCCGAGCTTCTTACAATCACACTGGTTACCGGCAAACCACCGATTAGCCCGGAAGTCATATTACCGATACCTTGAGCCACCAACTCACGATTGGTAGAAGTGGCTCTTTTCTGCGGATCGAGTTTGTCAACCGCTTCAATACACAACAAGGTTTCGATAGATGCTACGGCAGCAATGGTCAATGCCACTACATAAACATCCGGGTTGGTAAGCTGACTAAAATCTGGGAAAGTGAAAAAACCCATAAAATCAGAGAAATTTTGGGCCACAGGCACCTTTACCAGGTGTTCTCCTTTAATAGCCAGCGAAGCACCTGAACTCACGAAAAATTCATTGAGTCCGACGGCGGTTAAAACCGCAACCAATCCTCCCGGGATGATTCCCACTCGTTTTTTAATGAATGGCTTTTCCCATAAAATGAGAATGGCAATCGAAATAAGGGCAATAAGAGTAGCTCCCGGATCGATCTTATTCAAGGCTTCAATAATACCTGAAAAAGTATTGTTACCATCCACCTGAATAAAACCCATGTCACCCTCAGCATCTTTATCATAGCCCAAAGCATGAGGAATTTGTTTCAGGATGATAATGATCCCGATAGCGGTTAATAAACCTTTGATCACGCTGGATGGAAAATAATTGGCAATAGAGCCGGCCTTTAGGAAACCTAAAATAAGCTGAAATACACCTGCCAGTACCACTGCCAGTAAAAAGGTTTCGAAAGCACCTAATTTGGTGATTGCAGCTAGGACAATTGCTACTAAGCCAGCTGCTGGGCCACTCACACTTAATTGCGAATTACTAAGTATCCCAATGACCACACCGCCCACGATACCGGCAATCAATCCTGAGAAAAATGGTGCCCCTGATGCCAGGGCCACACCCAAACATAAAGGCAGGGCAACTAAAAATACCACTACGCCTGCAGCGAAATCGCTCTTCAAATGAGCGAAGACAGAATTATTCATTTTGTAAAATTTTAATTAGAAAAATAAATGGTTACCCAGGGAATGATCCGGAGTAACATGCTTGATCGACGAATATGACTAAGTTAATTCGGGCGGAAGATCAGGGAGACTTAAGTATGGTGATGGGAGCGTCTCCTTAGGCTGATTTTTACGTAATGACGCAAAAAATGCAGCTGATGAAAGTGAGAAAGCATGGTTTTGAGACCTGCCTTTGAGCGCTTCTTTTAAATCATTTTTGGAATCGGAAGATTTTTCAGCACCTTTTTTGGGTTCGATCTCTACAATTGTAATGTTGGGACTATTTTGATCTCTCCAGCAATCGGCGGTAATAACCACCGAGAAGGAAAAAATAATCCAACTGGCCAACGATTGTAAAAGCATCTTTTTCACAATGCAAAAATAGTTTTCTCATTGGTTCTAAGAAACGTGTTTTGCAATGTGTGCGTAAAAAGAATTAACGTAATGTTTTAAAACTGGGCTGCCCGCTCCAAACGATCGTTGATGCTTCGACCCAAACCGGTATCGGGTAAACGCTCTGCTATAATTAAGTCTAAGTCAGCTTTATCCAGTCGATGTAAAGCAGCATACAATTCTGCAGCTGCATCCTCAACATTAGCTAAAACCGATAAGCATTCCACATAACTAACATCTCCTGGCTTTTCAATACTTCCGAAAGTGAGGAGACCGATTTTAACCCCATTATATTGCTGAACTGCTGAAGCTAAATCGTTCGTCAATAAAAGTCTAGTATTCGGAGAATAATGCTTGGAGAGCATTCCCGGTGCTTCCGGACTCGTATCATTCTTTGTCAAAGTTTTCAGCGGACCAGTATAGCGCTCCAATTGCTCGGTTGCAAGCGAACCCAAACGATACAAAACCGGCGCATCGCCCTCGAAACCAATGATGGTAGATTCAATACCTCGTTGACAAGCACCGCCATCTAAAATGAGTGGAATATCACCATCAAAATATTGCTTTACATGTTCTGCCGTTGTTGGACTGATGGTGGAAAAAGGATTTGCGCTTGGTGCAGCAAGTGGGAAATCTAATTGATTCAATAAACTGAGGGCTAGAGGATGATTAGGCACTCTCACTGCGACGGTTGGTTTACCCGAAGTGATCCAATCAGGCACTCTGGAATGTTTTTTGAGCAATAAAGTAAGTGGACCAGGCCAGAATTTTTCGGCCAGCTGGTAAGCCAGTTCGGGTACCTCTACCGCCACTTGCTCCAAATCGTGGACGGATTTTAAGTGTACAATAAGCGGATTAAATGCAGGTCTTTTTTTGACCTCATAAATGCGATGAATGGCTTTTTCAGAATAAATGTTACCTGCCAATCCGTAAACGGTTTCG